>SWCD01003619.1_pt1 | contig 105133 bp, 92 predicted proteins | sample 4693011 | NCBI WGS metagenome assembly SWCD01 (sample SAMN10267278, study PRJNA491770) | bioreactor metagenome | isolation source: DHS bioreactor inoculated with marine | place: Japan: Omine Ridge, Nankai Trough | reverse complement strand
CAAATTGTTTATAGTGTTTCATTTATTTCTCATTGAATGATAAAGAGTAAATTAATTTTACTAATACATTTCCTACTTCTTGAAGCGTTTCAATTGCAATTTTATCAATTGTGTCTTCGTGTGTATGCCAAAAATTTCTATTGCTCGCTTTTTGTCCAACGTAATCATTATCAATAATATTTATGGTTTTTATCCCGCTGGAATTAAGCGGGATGTGGTCGTCATAAATCGGTGAACCCGTGGTATTCAAAAATTTAGAAGCATTAACATTTTTAGCTATTGCCCAAATTAGCTCAACGATCTCGGAGGCGTACTGTATTGAATATGATTCCTTCGGGAAGAGTGCGTTTTTGTCGCCAACTAAATCCAACAGAATTGCAAAATGCGGATTTTGAGTTGAGGTGACTGAATAATACTTTGAGCCAAGACAATAATTTAAGAGATCACCTTCTCTGCCGTAATCTTCCCCGTCAAAAAAAACAATATCAACTCCATATTCTATTTTGTTTTGAGAAAGCATTCGGGCAAGTTCCAGAAACACTGCAACGCCGCTGGCTCCGTCATTGGCGCCTAATATAGGTAAGTTTCTTTTTGAAGGCTCTGCATCTGCATCAGCCCAGGGGCGAGTATCCCAATGTGCACAAAGCATTATTCTGTTTTCTGCATGCGGATTAAATCTGCCTATGATGTTTGTTAATGAAAGACGTTCGCCATCATAACCTGGGTATTCAAAACTTTGTAGTTCTACTTCATCAGCATATTCTTCTAATTTAGATTTTAAGTATTCCAAAGTATTAATATGCCCAAGTGAATTTGGATTACGCGGACCGAAATCAACTTGTGCTTTAATTTCATCGAATGCATTTTGAGCAATAAATTTAGGAGTTTCTGCATTATAATTTATTGTGTAAATCGGCGCCACAACTTTTTCCTTTTCTTCTGAACATGAGATAATAAAAACCGACATCAAAAATATGATTGTTAAAACCGATTTCATATTTATTCTACATTGCATAGTATTTCACAAAGTTCATCTATTTTTGCACGTGCTATTTTATCTTTTTCAACATAGTTTTGAATGAAAATGGAAAACGAAATTAAATTGCCGCTTTTAGAGTTTAAGTAACCGGACAGTGCGCTTACACCGCTTAATGTTCCTGTCTTTGCATGAACATTTTTAAACGCTTTGCCGGATATCATTCTTTTCTCTAAACTACCGTCAACCCCTGCTATTGGAAATGAGTGATATAAAACTTTGAACAAATCATTTTCATTAAAGTAAAAATATTTCAGAAGCTCATTAACTAGTTCGGTTGAAACTAAATTATAGTGCGAAACGCCTGAGCCGTCAACAATTCTGTAATCAGACGGTTCAAGACCAATGAGGGAAATCAAACTATCGATCAACACAATTCCGCTATCGGCTGATGCAGGTTTGCCACTGTGCTCGTATGCCAATGCTCTCAGCATCATTTCCGCACTTAGGTTATCGCTTTCTTTATTCAAATTGTTGATTATGCTTGAAAATTTTCTAGAAAGTGTAAAGATATGTTCCACTTCATCAGGAAGAGTCAGGGTATCGATCCGCCCGTTAAATTCAATCCCACGTTTTGCTAAATTTTCTTTGAAGAGAGTTAAAAAATATTTTTCTGGATGAACAACATTTCTTAGTAACGTGTCTACCTCTTCATAAATATCTAATTCTCCCACTGCTGTAAATGAATTATTGGAATTTAGCCAATCTCTTTTTATATCAAATGTTGAAGAATCAATTCGACTGGTAACTGCTGTATTACTAAAAGTATAAAATTCCGATTGCGGTTCGAGAGTGATTTTAACAGGTTCGTCAATTTCCCCGGGCTGAACTATAAATTTAACGCAAACATCATTTATTGTTAGGGGAGTTAAGTGTGGGAAATCCATGTAAGGATCGTCGTCCCACATCCAGCCTTTTCCCCAATAGAGAGAGTCAAGGAATGACACGTCGCCGTAAATATTTCCTTCAATTCTATTTATACCGGTTTCTTTTAACGTAACGATTAGTGAATCCAAATCATCCATAGAAAAATCAGGGTCGCCGCCCCCGCCAATAAAAACATCTCCGGTGCAAACCGAATCAACTATTTTGCCAGTGTGAAATAGTGAAGTATTAAACTCATAATTTTCACCCAAAAACAGTAATGCCGCGGCAGTTGTAATAATTTTTTGATTTGATGCCGGATGGAGAAGAAGTTTTTCGTTCTTCTTGTAAATAGATTGTTTTGCGGTTAAGTCATAAACATCAAGCGCTATTGCTGTAGAATTATAAAAACTGCTGCTGATATGTTTTTCAATTTCGTTTACAGTTTTGGTGTAATTGTTTTGTGCGATAAGCGGAGCGGATAAGCATAGCATTAAAGCCATCTTAAAAATAAAATTAAGTTTAATTTTCATCTGGTTTGTTCAATATGTTTGGAGGAGTGAATTAAAAATATTCTCTAACTCTAAAATTTACACCAATTTTTTCAGTAACAAATTTCTGTGCTTCATCAGTGTCAACTTCATTTAAACCTACTATACTCATTACCACATGTGTGTATTCCTTAGCCTTTTTTGCGAAGTCGATCATTTCATTATGCATACTTGGGTCAACGCGCATTAGCTTTGCGTACTGTTCAGCATCAACAGAGTTTAGACTAATAGAAACCGTGTCAATAAGGTTTTGCATTTCCGGAGTTATATCACGCTTCTGAATAAAATTCCCATGACCATCGGTATTTATTCTAGTTTTACCGCCGTTCTGCTTTACATAAGCGGCAACATCTTTAACTAAATCCCATCTGATAGTTGGTTCGCCGTAACCGCAAAAAACAATCTCGTCATACTTTTTAGGGTCGCCAATTTCATTAATATAAACTTCAGCTTCCGGCTCTTGTGATTTGGACATCTTCAAATTATAACCTTTAATAACAGCTTCACCCTTTCTATCACAAAAAACACAATCGGCATTACAGCGGTTAGTAACATTAATGTAAAGTGAGTTCCCAATTCTATAGGTAAAGTTCAAATCTCTTTTACTCCCAATTCCAAAAAGTTTAAATGCATTATAAGATGTTGATCTGGCAACATCATCAATAGATAGTTTATGAATCTCAGCAATTTTTTCAGCGACTAGTGAAATATAAGCCGGTTCATTTCTTTGTCCCCTATATGGAACGGGCGTCATGAAAGGGGAATCAGTCTCGAGCAGTAAATTTTCTGTTTCAACTCTGCTGACGATTTTTCTTATGTTGTCTGCCTTCTTAAAAGTTACATTGCCGGGAAAAGAAATAAAATGTTTCATTTCAATTAATTCCCGTGCGTCCTCAAGTGAGCCCGCAAAGCAATGAAACTGTGCTCTTAATTCTGTGTCCTTATATTTTCGGATTATTTCCATCATATCATCATTGGCTTCCCTATTATGAATAATAACCGGAAGTTTCAATTCGAGCGCAAGATTTAACTGAGCTTCAAATGCTTTCTTTTGTATTGCGATGGGAGAAAAATCGTAGTAATAATCTAATCCAATTTCACCGATTGCAACAACTTTTTTATTTGCAGCCAACTCGCGGACTTTATCAACTAAATCATCAGTCCATTCGGCAGTATCATGCGGATGAATTCCAACTGCGGCATAAATAAAATCATATTTGGCAGCAAGTTCAATCGCTTGTGAAGATGATGCTAAATCTGTTCCCGGAACCAGAATATAATCTACTCCGGCATTTTTTGCTCTTTCAATTACCTGGTCAAGTTCATTGTTATAATTTGGATAGAATAGGTGTGCGTGGGTGTCAATATACATTTGCTAACTCAATTTCTTAAATAATATTTAGAATAATAATTCTAAATTTAGTGAAATATTCCTGATTGGAGAAATATTGCCGATAACTTCTATATAATTATAGTTGAAGACATTATTAATATTTAAGTTGATGTTTGCAGGAAACCCATAATTGAAAAATGAAAATCCTGCACGAAAATCAGCCACAATAACCTCAACTCTTTTATCACCGTCAATAACAAAGTCTCCCTCGACTAATTCTGCATCTACCTCTTCAACTTTTGTCCAATAGCGTAAATCAAAACCAAATGTAAAATCATCAATTGAAAATTCAGCTTCAGTATAAATTGTATTTCTCGGGCGGTATTTTAATGCGATCTTATTCTCAATATCCCTTGCCCATAGATAAGAATACGCAACTTTTATTGTTGAATTAATTTCCGGAATTAAAAAACTCGTACTCAAATCCAGCCCTTGAATACGTGCCCTGGTTACATTTCTAAATTGAATAAATTCGCCTGTCACGTCAGTTGTTAAACTTGGTTCGATCAAGTCAAAATATTCACTATGAAATAAAGCCGCATCAATATTTATTCTATTCAACAATTGTTTATTTATTCCAACTTCAAGACTATAATTATTTTCTGCCTCCAAATTTAAATTTGGTTTTATACCGATACCGCTTGCAGTTGTGGAAGTGAAGGTTTCGGCGAGTGTAGGCGCACGAAATCCGCTGCCGGCAAATGCACGTAAAATTGTTGTCTCTTCTGCCTTAAAATTAAATCCAATTTTTGGAGAAAAAGAATTAACACTTTTTAATGTTTTAATTTTACTGTAATCAAATCTTAATCCGGCAGTAAGTGTTAACCTGCTTGATAATTCTCGCTCCGCCTGAAGGTAAACTCCAAAAGTATTTGCACTTGGACCCCCAAAAATACTAGAGCTCACTTGACTAATTGTGGCTTCTATGCCTGCAATGATCAATGTCCTTTCATCAATTTTAAGATTCGTTTGAATCTCACCTCTATATAGTTCCGACCTTGATGAATTTTCACTCCCAAGTTTTTCCTTCCAATAATTATTGTACATACTAACTTTAGCACTATACGAAAAAAGTTCACTGATAATTGAGTTGAAGATAAGTCCGGCAATAATTCTATCCGATTTTACTCTTGCACCTAGATCTGCATCAGGCGGTTCAAGTGCGTTCCTTGAATCTTTCCAAAAATTAAAATTACCCCGGTCGTGAGTATATCCCGCAGCGATCATTGAAAGTTTTGAATGATCATTAATTTTATATGTCGATTTAAGGAAACCGGAATATCTTTTCAGATCACTATTTCTATTGTAGCCGAGATTTTCAGTTCTTGTAAGTGAAATGGAAATGCCCAAGTCATCAAACGAGTTTGAGTGTGCTAAGGTTAATCCGTTAAAAGATCGGTAGCTGTTTGACCAATCCCATTCATCGTGTGATGGTTTATCATAAAAACCTAAATAACTTTTTACAGTGGTTAGCGGCTGCGCAGTATTTTGTTTTGAAATAATATTAATTACACCGCCAATTGCCGCAGATCCATATAGCGCGCTTGATGATCCTTTAATGATTTCAATGCGCTCAACATCAGTCACGGGTATCATCTCCCAAACTAATTCACCTGTATCTCCAGTTGAGAGTGGAAAACCGTCCAGCGTCATTAAAACTCGAGTACCTGCTCCACGGCTAAACCCGCTTGAACCTCGAATGCTGACTTGATCCAATGCGACATTAACTCCTGCAGTATATCTCAATACTTCATCAATTTTGATAATATTTTTTTTGGAAATTCTATAGGAGTTAATTACGGAAACACTAACGGGAAGGTCGGATAACTTCTGTTCGTGCTTACCTGCAGAAACAACTACTTGATTGATTTGAAACACTGCAGGTTTTAACGTGATACTTAAATTAGTATTGTCATTGCTTATAATAATAATTTCATCGGAAATAAATTTTTGATAACCGACCATCGAGACTTCTAAAAAATATTTTCCATTTTTTAGATTGTTGATGAAAAATTTTCCATCAGCATCACTTGCAGTTCCAATAACAGTATTTTTAATTACAATGTTAGCGCCAATAAGTGGGGAATTATTTTCATCTAAAATTGTCCCGCTGATACTTCCGTTTTGCGCGAATGTATAATTCACAAATAGAAAAGTTAATGTGAGCAATGAGAGAAAAATTAGTTTAGGAGAAAATTTCAATTTAATTACCTCCAGGTGGTTGAGGAGGCGGGTTATTGAAATCGCAAATAATATTTACATCGGTTAAAAAACTATTCGAAGGAACAGATATTTTACCTGTCTGTGAACTGTCTTTACCTGCAACATAAATACCTACAACTACCCAAGCGCTACGGGTAAGCATAATGGAGGGCTCGGTTGTTTGGGCAACAGCTAGATAAGCATAATCTCCCGGTTCAATTGTATTTAGTACGGGAGAATTTTGTGATGTGTTAAAATTGTAAGTTTTGCTTCCGAATGGGATAACCTCGCTTGCGTAATTAATATTAGTAATGGAAAAATTAGCCGCACTCAGTATTGGTTCTCTAAACAAGACAATGTTTGTAGATGTAACATTCGGATCCCACTCACCAATAAAAGTAATAGTTCCGCTGAACCCTACATCAACACCTTCAGGTTCGGGTTCAATTCCCTTGTTACAAGCAATAAATATTAATAAACTAATTAGTAATAATTTTAAGTGCATGAATTCAAATTACGGCGTGATTAAGGAAAATTCAAGTGAGATAATATTTAATAGTAAAATTTGATGGAGTATTTCTAAGTCGTAAACTTAGAAACCCAATCTGTAGCTAAAATTGGGTTTCTAGGTTGCGGGGTTTGAATATGCACTAATCTAAAACTACACATTCCCAATATGGATACTCATCAGCCTTTTTTCGGTTATTTTGCCAATGCAAGGCTTGTAAATTCATCATATCATCAGTTCCACCTTTGCACACCGGTTTAATATGATCAATTTCCCATCCATATTGAGTTTGTTTTCCGTAATCGGTTAATTTTATAGTTGCACCGCAGCCATCTTTTTTGAAGAAGCTAAATCCGTTTTCTGATCTTGCCTTTTGCCACACAGCATCCACTATCTTGGCAGCAAAGGCCTTCCCTTCGACTGTAGTGCTTGGTTTGCGGTCCATTTTGCTCAATAATTTTATAATGCACTAAAAATGTAAGTAAATGTTTTTAAACAAAAATCAGTATAATTACTGAAAATGGTTGCCGGATATTTTTGGGAGGAATCGTTTGAGTTACTTTGAAACGCGAAAAATTACTTTTGGATTGTCTTCAGAAAAAATTAGTAAAAAGATGCCAATTATTATTTGGGAGAAGACGGCGATGTAATTTATTATTACACTTGTATTTGTTTCAATATCGATGATAAAACCAATCAGAGCTAAAAATTTGGCTAGTACGAAGAAAAGTATTCCTAATGAAAAGAGATTAATGACATTTTCCTTAAGATATAACTTTGAGTTTTGCCATAAAAGAATAAAAACTAAAGCAATATCAAACGGATGTTGAAGTTCAAGACTTGTTTGAGCATCGAGATTGAGAATTGGATATATAAAGAGAATAAATAGAATACATATTATTAAAAGATTTTTTTTAAAGTAATTATGAAACAATGAAATCGGCAAGAATAATGAAAATAAAAGTGAAAAATTATTTGGTTGTTGATTAATAATAAAAATTAATATTAATCCTGAAATATCTGTAAGCCCAATTAATAAAAAATAAAAAAAATATTTTGATTTAAAATGTTTTATTGGCAATGCCAAATTAATTGCAGTACCTGTAAGTACTAGTAAGTAGATAACAAACATATCATGCTAATTATTATTGGGTTTAGTTTTTAAAAAGTATGGGATACTCTCATTTTGCGAACCTGCTTTAATATTAAATTATACTCATAAATATCAACTTCAAATTAACTTAACATAATTGATTATAAAAATACATTTTCTCAATTATTTGAAACAGTTCTCATTGCAGATTAAATGATTGTATCCCATCTGAAATTATGAATTTCCTTTTCCGCAGAATGGTGGACATAAAACGGTTTGGCACAACATAAACTCCCCACTCCTAATAGAAATATTTTTTGAACCCTTTAATATTTCAAAGCTAATCTCATTTGAATTACCAAGAGTCAACAGTTCCATTAATTTATCTTTGCTAAAAACAAAAAATACCTCTTCCGGATCAATTACATTATTAGATGGATAAAGTTCGGTTCTGTAATCATCCAAAATTTGAATATCCCCATCCTTTACTTTAAGCAAAATATTCTCTTCGGAATTATTCATTAAACTTGTAAAAAGCTCTGCTGACATTTTTATAGTATTGGAAACGGTTCCAAAGGCATTATAAAAATAAATTGATTCCCTATCAGACAATACTTTGCCCAAAACATTTATGCTCATATGCTTCGTTTCTTCACTTAAAATAGTAGAAGCATTATTGTTATCCAGATTATCGCCCGCAAATATTGGGTTTGCTAATGCTGCAAATACAAAAAATACTGCGATGAAATAAATACTAAGATTACGGTTTCTCATGGCTTGCTCCTTATGAATTAATTATTGATAAGAAAAAATAATTTTTTTTTGCCGCCAATGAATCAGTAATAGTACGTATTTTTGAAAATGAAATGTTGAAGTTCGCAAAAATGTGCGAAAACGATTAAAAATTAAGACATTTTATGTTGAGGCTGGAATATTTTATGGGCAAGACTACGTATAAGTACGTAGTTATTTATTTTATCTGTCTCTATCCCGGCTTACGTATGCAAATTCTACAGCCAGTTTCATTAAATCAGGGAGTGATTTCAGCTCAAGTTTTTCCATAATTTTAGAGCGGTGAGTGTCAATTGTTCTTTTGCTGATGTAAAGTTTTGCAGCGATTGCTTCACTAGTATATCCTTTACCAACAAGTTCCAAAACTTCTTTCTCTTTAGAAGTTAGGGGATCAATACTAGGTTCTGTAGTTGATACATTTAAAAAGTCATACTGCTTTATAATGTTATCTAATTCCGCTTCGGATTTACCAACAAAATATCTTTTACCTTTAGCAACGTTTAGTATCGCGTTAATAAGTTCGCCCTTCATAATATTTTTACTCAGCAAACCTAACCCGCCTGCTTTTAACACGGTGTAAATATATTCATCATCCGTATGCATTGAAAGAAAAAGTACTTTTGCATTTTTATCACCTCTCAATATTGCTTTCATTGATTCAGGACCGGTTTTCATCGGCATGCTTATATCGGATAAAGTCACATCGGGGTGTACTTCGAAATATTTTTGAATTAATTCTTTCCCGTTAGAGGCTTCCCCTACAACAACTATACGGTTGCTGTCTTCAAGGAGTTTGATCAATCCATGCCGGAATAACTGGTGATCATCTGCAACAAGAACTCTAATTATATTTTCAAGATTCATTAACTTCCTTAAACGGCAGCTTTATTAATATTGTTGTTCCATTATTTATTTCACTTTCAAATTTAATATTTCCTCCAATAGATTCAATCCTTTCCCGCATGGTTACTAATCCAAAACTTTTTTTACTTCTGGAGTTATTGTTATCAGAATTGGTATTAAATCCAATCCCATCATCAGAAATAATAATTAATATTTCATTTTTATTATTAATTATCTGAAGTAAAAATTCATTTGCTTTGGAATGTTTAACAATGTTATTAATTGCTTCTTGCGCTACCCTAAATAAATTTGTTTCAACTTCCGCATCAAGCCGGAAGCTTTCACCAATAAAATTGATGCTTCCTCTAAGCTTATTCCTTTTATTGTTATCAGATATCAATGCAGATATTGCTGGTGCAAGCCCCTCTTCTTCAAGAATTCTTGGTCTAAGTTCGTTGCAGATTGCCCGCAAATCCTCACCCATTTTATCTATCGATTTTACGGTATCTTGATAAACTGATTTTTCATTTTCATCTAAATAATCTTTTAGATTGTTAATTGATAAACGTAAAAATGAAAGATCTTGTCCAATGCCGTCATGCAATTCCCGGGCAAAAGATTTTCTATCCATTTCCACTCGTGTATCAAATTGCTTTTGATATTCTCTTAATTTTCTCTCGGCTAACTCCCTTGAGCTAACGTCGTTAAAGTATAGCTGCGCCGCTTTGAATTCAGATATTCCTTTTATGATTACTATATAAAAGCGTTCATTTATTTCTCTTGTAATTGTAATTGTTTCATTATCGTTAACAATGCTTTCAATATTTTCAAGATCATAATTAATTATTTCTCTTACCTTTCTACCATTCAAATTTCCATTTTTTATTAGAAAGTCTGCAGCACTATTTTTTGCTATTATTTCTCCATCCAAATTAATTCGCAAAAGGGGATTCGGATCCAATTCAGCGAAAAGCGCCATTTCCTTAATATGCTTTTGTACTAAGCGTGTTTTCTCTGTTTCGTGTTCGTTCCTAATTGGAATAATAATATTTTTTTTATAGAGAATAAGAAGTGCTGCAAAAATAAATAGGAATAAAATTAGGTATAGCAGGGGATTGCTTAAACTGAATAGTACATCGATAAACTTTTGAATTTCATATTGCAAAATATAGAGCGGCTGAAAGGCAAATAATTTTATCATAAAAAAAATTGTTGTTTTTATTCAGTAAGTAACTCGCTTAACCTTTTTAAGTATCGTTTGGTTTTTCTAGGAGTTTTTATTTCAGTGTTACATTTCAAAACCGCATTAGCAACTGAGCTTTCTGAAAAACGAGGAAGAATTAAGTGTACCAACTTAGTAAAATAATATCTGTCCTGATACTCCTCAGTGTGAATAAATCTTTCTGATACTTGCGAATGCAGTTCTTTTCTAATTTGATCATCCGTCATTTTGCCTCCTTTACTTTTAAAATCCACATTGTAAATATTAAAAATAAAAAGAAATAAAAATTCAGTAGTTATACTGATTTTTGTAATGGAGGTAATTATTATTTTTGTAATAGCAAAATTTGAAAAAAGAGTTTGTTTAGAGGTACTAATATAAATTTGGTTTAGAGGGCATTCTATTTTTCCGCAAATTTAAGCTTTTACTACTTAGTTTTTCCGATAATTATAGACTCCTCTTTTAACAATTTTGAAGTTTTTTCAACTTTTTCATAATCTTTTTTATCAACAATTGCTATCAATCCAATTCCCAAATTAAAGGCAGCTCTCATTTCTTCATCGGCAACACTACCGGTTTTTTGAATCAATTCAAAAATTGAAGGCATTTCCCATGATTTCCAATCAACCTCTAATCCAATACCCTCTGGTAAAACTCGTTTTGTATTGCCGATTATTCCGCCGCCGGTTATATGCGAAAATGCTTTAATATTGATATTGTTCTTTAACTCTGTTATTAAATTTAGGTACGACTTATGAACTCGCAAAAGTTCTTCCCCGAGCGTATGTTCAAAGTTTTCAACTTTGTCGTTAACAGAGTATTTCCCAAGTAAAACTTTTCTAGCTAGGCTGTAGCCGTTTGTGTGGAGCCCTGTTGATTTGAAACCAACGAGTAAATCACCTTTTTGAATATTTTTTCCATCTATTATTTTTTCTTTATCCACAACCCCTACTATTGTTCCCGACATATCATATTCATTTTCGGCATACATTCCTGGCATTTCAGCAGTTTCCCCGCCAATTAATGAAACTTCATTTTCTCTACAGGCTATTGAAAAACCTTTTATAATCTGCTCAGCTTTTTCCGGTATCAATTTGCCGAACGCTAAATAATCCATAAAAAACAGTGGTTTTGCACCGCCGACAGCTATGTCATTTACACAGTGATTTACTAAATCCTGTCCAACAGTATCATGCTTATCCATTACAAAGGCTATTTTAAGTTTCGTTCCAACGCCGTCAACGCTGGAAACTAAAACAGGATTTTTTATATTGCCAAAATCAGCCTCGTAAAAGGCGCCAAATTGTCCAATTCCGGTTAAAACATTTTTATTAAAAGTGGATTTTGCTAATGATTTTATTCTTTCAACTGTTTCTTCGCCTGCCTCAATATTAACACCGGCGGATTTATAGGATTCTGTCACAACAACCTCAAATATTTTGAGTGTAAAAATACAGTTCCTAAATCTAAAATAGAAATCATATTTTAGTTATTTGAAAAATGAGCTAAAATAATGAAACTAAATTATTAGCACTGAATCTAATAGAGTGCTAATTTTTATTTTTTTTGATATATTTGGAACAGAAATTTTTATCAAAACAATTAATTTTTATGAATACTTTTGAATTATCCGAAAGAGAAAAATCAATATTACGACATGTGATCCATCAGTTCATTGTAACTGCGAATCCTGTGGGCTCGCGTAATATTTCCAAAAGATATAATATTGGACTTTCTCCGGCAAGCATAAGAAACATAATGTCGGATTTGGAAGAGTTCGGTTTACTCGGTCATCCTCATACTTCAGCAGGCAGAGTCCCAACTGATAAAGGCTACAGGTTTTATGTAGATTCCTTAATGGAGCCCCCAAGTTTAAACCAAAATGAAATTGAATATATTAGTTCTTCCCTTGAATCAGAAAACTATGATACTGATGAATTGTTAAAACTGACCTCTGCAATATTAAGTACAATTACAAATCAGTTAGCTTGCATAACATACCCTAAGTTTGATAATGCAATGCTGAATAAAATTCAGCTTGTTAGGTTATCCTCATCAAGATTAATGGTAGTGTTAACAATTCAATCGGGATTAGTAAAAACAATTACATTAGAAATTAATGCTGATATAAAAGATGAAAACTTAAATGCAGTTGAGCGTTTGCTAAATGAACGTTTATCAGGTTTAAACTTTTTTGAAATAAGAAAAACATTCAGTGAACGAATAAAAGATGGATTCAATAACGAGTTTAAACCAATCATGCGTGTGTTTATTGACTCGATGGATAAAATTTTTGACGACATAAAAATTAATGACAAGGCTGTTATATCCGGCGCAAAAAATATTTTAAAGCATCCTGAGTTTGGCGATCAGCAGCATTTTCAAAGTGTAATAGAACTTATTGAGGACAAGGATATTATTGTTCATATTATGGATAAGAATAAAGACCTCTTACATGAGGATGTTACCGTAGTTATTGGGGAAGAAAGCGAAGAGCTGAAATTTTCAGACTATAGTTTAATTACTAAAGAATATAACATTGGGCATATTCAGGGTAAGCTTGGAGTAATTGGACCTAAAAGAATGGAGTACTCAAAAGTTATTGCATCAGTTGTTTATGTTGCTGAAATGCTTACACTTGAGTTAAAGAAAAAAAGATTTTAAAAATAAAAGAGAGTAATTGGTTATTATGAAAAATAAAAATGAAGATAAAAATAAAGACGATATGAAAAATAAAAACGAAGAAAACTTGGATCAAAATTCGGAATTGGAAAACGAAACTGAAGAGAAAGAAATTAATAAAAAAGAAAAACACGTTAATAAATCAGAAGATGATTTAGCAAATGAAAATATTAGATTATCTAAAGATTATAATTTAGCTTTAGATAAAATTGAAAAATTGGAGAACGACAATAAGGAATTAAAAGATCAGCTGTTGCGCAAAGTAGCAGAATTTGAAAATGCAAAACGCCGAAACGAAAATGATCAAATGAATCTTTTAAAATACGCGGCTGAATCTTTTATAATAAGTATGCTTCCTGTTTATGATGATCTTGAAAGATCAATTAGTCACATTGATGATGAAAATAATATTGCCGCCGTTAAAAACGGATTAAAAATTATTTTTGATAAATTTACAAAAACATTAAATGACCAGGGCATTAAAAAAATTGAAGCAAAAGGAAAACCGTTTGATGTTGAATACCACGAGGCATTAATGCAACAGATAAATGATGATGTGCCATCGCATACTGTTTTGGAAGAAATTGATCCTGGTTATATTTATAAAGATAAAGTAATTAAACACACGAAAGTTATTGTTAGTCAGGAAACAGCTAAAGAAGAACCGAAAGAAATTGAAGAAAATAATCAGGATGAAAATCATTCAACCAATAACCCAGAAGAAAAGGAATAGTAATAGATGTCTAAACGAGATTATTATGAAGTACTCGGTGTTGGTAAAAATGCATCAAACGATGAAATGAAAAAGGCTTATAGAAAGCTGGCAATGAAATATCATCCGGACCGGAACCCAAACGATAAAGAGGCAGAAGAAAAATTTAAAGAAGCTGCCGAAGCTTATGAAGTATTAAGTGACGAACAAAAGAAGGCAAAGTACGATAGATTCGGTCATAGCGGACTTAAAGGCGGTCAAGACTTTCACGGCTTTAGCGATGCAAATGATATATTTAGCCACTTCTCGGATATTTTCGGTAGTGCATTTGGCGGTGGCGGCGGAGGTTCAATCTTCGATGATTTTTTTGGAGGCAGCCGAGGTGGACAAAGATCAAGACAGCGGTCACAAGGTGTTCCAGGTTCCGATTTAAAAGTCACATTAAAATTAACACTTGAAGAAATTGCAAAAGGAACAACAAAAAAAATAAAAATCAAAAAGCATTCGGCATGTACTACTTGCAGCGGAACCGGCGCAAAAGATTCAGGATCGTACCAAACATGTTCTGTATGTAACGGTGCCGGCGAGGTTAGGCAAGTCTCTCGGTCAGTTTTTGGACAGTTTGTAAATATTGCTCCCTGCAGTAATTGCAGCGGAACCGGCAGAGTAGTAACATCGCCTTGTAAAACTTGTTCGGGTGATGGAAGAGTGTACGGCGAAACTACAATTAAAATTAATGTGCCGGCTGGAGTGCATGACGGCAGTTATATGAGTTTGAGAGGAGAGGGGAATGCGGGTAAACAAGGCGGTTCACCCGGGGATATAATTGTAATCTTTAATGAACTGCCTCATGAGTTTTTTTTACGTGACGGTGATAACGTAGTTTATGATTTGAATTTAAGTTTTCCCGAAGCAGCTATGGGTACCGAAGTTGAAATACCAACACTTAACGGAAGAGCAAAACTCAAGATCGAAGCCGGTACACAGCCTGGTAAATTTCTTAAGATGAGAGAAAAGGGAATTCAGCATCTCAATGCTCACGGTGCCGGTGATCAGTTAGTAAGAATAAATGTTTATATCCCGCAAAAATTAAATTCCGAAGAGAAAAATATTCTTAAGCAATTAGAGGCTATGCCAAATATAAAAGTCCCTCAATAAATTTTTTAATAAAAAGATTATAAATATAAAACTATTAGAAAAAATATCTCGCACAATTGGATTCACGGAAACTGAAATCAAAGTTGTATTATTTTTGATTTCAGTTTTTTGTGCAGGATTATTTATTAAAGAATTTTTCGGGCAGAGAACATTTACAACGGATAAGAAATATGATTATAGTAAATCCGATAGTGCATTCAAGAATGCGCAAAATATTGATGAATCAGAGGCATTAACAACCAAATTAAGCGAAAAAAAAGTTGCTTCTGAACAGGAACTTTTAGATTTTAGTACGAATAAATTATTGAAAAATTCTCCTTCTAAGTCTGTTCTGTCAGAACAAAGTATAGACATCAATAAGGCGGATGCAGCACTACTGATAAAATTGCCGGGAATTGGTGAAAAAACTGCCGAAAAAATTATTGAATTACGCAGCTCAAAAGGAAAATTTACTTCAATTGATCAACTGCTGGAAATCAAAGGTATCGGCAGTAAAAAATTAAATAAAATTAAAAAATATATTTTTTTGAGTGATTAAATTATTTAACTCTCCGGAGGAACAATGAGCAAAAAGTCGGAACCTTGGTATATTCATGCAATTCTATATGTAGTAATTGTTGCTTTAGCTTATTTATTAATACGCGTTGCTATTATTGAACCGACTGAAATAGTAGAAGCAGAAAAGTATTATAAAACAGAATCTCGAGCGCGAATGTCGAACATTAAAGCTGCTGAAATTTTATATGAAGGTAAATTTCGCCGCTACACCGATAACCTTGATACACTTGTTCATTTTATTAAAAATGATTCTAATGTTCAAAAATTAATGACCGGCATTGATTCAATTACAGGACGTTCATCGAACCCATTTACTAATTTGGCTGTTGGCGGTTTTATTGCTGATTCATTATTTGCATCCCCAAAATCTTTTGCAAGTTATATTCTTCAGGTTGATACAACTAAATCTGTTGATACAGTTATTAACCGAAGGGGAAAAATCACGAAGATTGATTCCAACATTGTTATCGGCACCAAGTACTATTTGGAATGCCCGGATGGTTACGGAACAATCGGTGACTTAACCGACGTTGCTCTCAAAAATGCAGCTTCTTGGGAATAAATCTGACTATGTCAATTCTTCAAGACCATGCCGGATTTAATATAACAAGTTCAAAATTACAATTAGTTGAATTAAATTTTGAAGATGATAATTTACTGTTGGAAAATGTTGACGAGGAAAATTTTGCTGATAGTTTAACTTCCGATGTAAACAATTTAGAAAACGTTGATATTTTCCGGCAGTCCTTTTTAAGTATCCTTTCACGTAAACCCCTTTACAGCAAGCGTGTTTCCTTTACACTCCCCGATAATTTTTTTAGAATTGTTAACATCCCTTACGAAAGTGAGTTGACTGAAGAAGACCTTCAAGACCATATCAACTGGGAACTTTCTGTTCTTTTTCCTTCGGAAGAAATAAGTCAATTTGCTGTACAAAAAGTTAAGATGCCGGTAACACAATTTTCATTTACTCCATCTGTGCTTATCTATGCTGTTAAAAAAGATCTGCTGAAAATGATTCATCAATTTTGTTCAGAAAATAATTTGGAATTAGGTTACGTTGATAACGCTCACGTTGCCAGCAACAGTTTAATTGAATCGGATGATGATTCTGATGATTTGATTTTAAGCATTTATGTTTTTGATAATACTCTATCGCTTATTTTACTTAAAGGCAGCACACCGGTTTATCGCTCTTATTCAAAATTACCAAGCAGGGATTTATTTGCATCCGTTGTTGCAAGTGAATTTGAAAAACTTAACGAACTTGGACTTCTTTTATCGCACGTTTCAAAATTTTATATCGCAGGATCAAATTTAGAAGGTATAGATTTACACCATGTTCAAACTTCCTCTAGCATCGAATTTTATCAGATCGATCCATTCAAAAATCTAAAAACTGCGCCATCAATTAGTTCCGGTAAATTTGTTAACCAGCTTAAAGGATCGTTTACAGCTGCGGCTGGCATTGCTTTAAGATTGGTATAATGCGAATTATTTCAGGCTTCTTAAAAGGACGCACGGTTAAATTCCCTAAATCAAAATTAGTTAGACCTACAACCGATAAGGTTAAAGAATCTCTGTTTAATATTTTAAATAATCAAATTGATTTTGACGGCATCACCGCATGCGATCTTTATGCCGGCTCAGGTTCATTAGGGCTTGAAACTATTAGTCGCGGGGCGGGCGAAGTGCATTTTGTTGAAAAGAATTATCACGTTTATAAAGTTTTGATGGAGAACATCAGCAGTCTTGATGTTGATAATGATTGCAAAGTTTTCAGGATGGAATCTGTTAAATTCTCTACAATGGCTGAACATACCAAGTATGAATTAATTTTAGCAGACCCTCCATTTTTTAAAGATGATATTTATTTAGTTGTAGATAATTTGTTAAAAAGAGATTATCTAACAGATGAAGGAATGATCATTATTGAAAGATCAATTCAAACAAAAAAAGAAGATGAGGCAGCATTCAAAATTGAAGCATTTAAAAGAATTGGAGATAGTTTAATTTATAAGTTTACTAATGATTAGAATTTTATTTTCCATATCCCTATTTGTTTTCGTTAATTCAAACGCACAAACATTTGAGCGGGTGATTAATGAGATTCAATTCTCTGATGGAACAAATCAGCTTAAAAATATTTTCTCCGGAGGAGTTAGCGGTATCGAACATCAATTTATTGATATCGATAGTGATGGTGATCTTGATCTATTTTATTTAAATGGCGACGGTTCGTTTGAATTTATGGAAAATATTGGTTCATTCGGCTCGCCTAATTTTTTTATAACTAATAATAAGATAGATGGTCTTAACTTATCAAAATGGTTTTATTTTTTGGACATTGATTCAGATGAAGATCTTGATTTGTTTATCGGCGGCGAAGGTAACACAATTTCTTATCTTAAAAATATAGGCAGCAAATATAGTCCGAGTTACATTGTAGAAATTGATACAGTGAAAGATAATTTGGGAACCACTCTTTTCAGTGACAATGTTTCCAATCCCGCCTTTGGTGATATAGACGCTGACGGTGACTACGATTTTTTCCTTGGTACGCAAAACGGTTCCGTTACATTTTACGAAAACATCGGCAGCGTCAGTTCATTCAATTTTAAATTTGAAACATCAACATGGCAGAACATTTCTATTATCGGCGGGGGAAAGCAATTGCACGGCGCCAGTTCGCTGGAAATGAAAGATATTGATAACGATGCAGATCTTGATATTCTTTGGGGAGACTTTTTTAGCAAAAGTATTTACTTGTTAGAAAATTTAGGAACACCGACAGTTGCAAATGTAAAATTAGCATTTGATTCGTACCCACAAAATGAGGATAGTGTTTTTACCCGCGGTTACAATATGCCCCGCCTAGCCGATATTGATAATGATGGAGATGATGATATGTTCGTCTCCGTTTTGTTCGACCCTACAGTTCCTCAAACGTTAATGTATTATGAAAATCAAGGAACTCAGACTATTCCAGATTTTAGAAAAATTACTGAAGACTATTTTTCAACTCTTGATGTCGGTACAAAAAGCACTCCCGCATTTATTGATATTGATGCTGATGGTGATCTCGATTTGTTTATCGGCAATGAAAAATTTTTAACCGCATCAATTTATTTTTATGAAAATATCGGCGTAAGCAGCAATGAGTACATCTTACGTGATACAGCATTTTTTAATATCACCGATCCGCTTTCAATCTCACCAACGTTCGGAGATATAGATGGAGACAATGATTATGATTTACTCATTGGCAATTACCAAGGAAAGTGTTTGCTTTACAGAAATAACGGTACTCCTTTTTCACCAAACTTTACCTCGGAAGGATTTTTAAAAGATTCTGCAAATATCGATATACAATTCAATAGTTTTTTACGCCCTCAATTAGTTGACATTGATAACGATTCCGATTTAGATTTAGTACTTGGAGCATTTAACGGGCAGCTTCAATTTTATAAAAACAGTGGAACGATAAATAGTTTTAGTTTTTCAATTCAACCAAGTTACTTTTCAGGAATTGATGTTGGCGATCAAAGCGCCCCTTATTTAATCGATTATGATACTGATAATGATTTTGATCTGTTTCTTGGAAACAGAGGAGGAGATTTTTATTACTATCAAAATGAGGGAACTGCGCAGCAGCCGCAATTTAATCTTATTACAGAAAAGTTAGTAGATTTTAACTTTGGCGGAGAAACAGCGCCGGTGTTGATTGATATTGATAATGATACTGACCTGGATGTATTTGTAGGAAACATTAAAGGGGGATTATATTATTTTAAAAATCAAACCGTTACAGCGATTAAAGAAGTAAAAGTAATAAATAAAATTGAACCACCGCAAATAAGTGCTTATCCAAATCCATTTAATTCATCCATAAAAATTAATATTGCAGTTCAAAACCGGGATAAATATTCAATTTCTGTTTTTGATATTCTCGGCAATCAAATAAGTATATTGTTTATTGGAGAGTTAAACGAGGGAAAATATTTTTATAGTTGGGATGGGAAAAACTTGGCTGGATTAAATGTACCAAGTGGTGTATATTTAATTGCGCTTACAAATAATTCCATTGTTAAGGCAAAGCGAGTTTTACTAATTAAGTGACATTTACAAGGAAATACATAATGAATAAATTATATAAATTAATAATACCTACACTCCTATTATCGTTGGTATTCTCAAACATATATGCTCAATTGAATGTCGACTTAATCGGTTCTGCACAAGCCGCTTCGGAACCCAGATTCTCTGATGTTTGGGGTTATGTGGATGGAACTGGTAGGGAATATGCTCTGGTCGGCGGGTTCAATAACACGCTGGTGTATGATCTCAATGATCCGGCAAATCCGCAACTGGTAAGCTCAATACCGGGACCACCGTCAATTTGGAGAGATATAAAAGTGCACAGCACATACGCTTATGTAATTACTGAAGGAAGCGGCGAAGGTGAAGGTCTTCAAATCATTGATCTATCGGGACTTCCTAGCAGTGCAGTTTTAGTTAAATCTGATGCGACATATTTTACAAGCGCGCATAACATTTTTATTGATGACGGCTATGGTTATGTAATTGGTACAGGCGGAGTAGGCGGTATGCATATTCTTGATTTGGCTGATCCCGAAAATCCATCACAAACTGCTTATTATTCTTCAAGTGGATATATTCATGATGTATATGTTTGGAATGATACTGTTGTAGCATGTGCAGCAAATTCTTATGATCTAGTTGATGTGACTGATAAGAGCAGCCCGCAATTGATTTCTGAAAGTGTGGAGCTTCCCGGCATTTATGCTCACTCAGGTTGGATGACAGAAGATAAACGATATTTTATTGCTTCCGAGGAATTTAATGTTCGCGATATAACTGTTTGGGATCTGCAGGATAGAACATCTTGGAATTTAGTGGTCCCTTCTTTTCAAATGCAGTCTAACTCTACTATCCATAATATATTTATTAAAGGTAACTATGCACACATTTCCTATTACGGAGATGGTTATGTGGTTCTTGATATATCAGATCCACTGAATCCATTTGTTGCCGGACAGTATGATACTTATCCAAGCGGAAGTGCAGGCTACAATGGTGCTTGGGGATGCTATCCCTATTTACCTTCAGGCAATACAATCATTGTTGATATTCAAACAGGATTATATGTGCTAAAGTTTAATGCAAATGATGTAGCTCCCGTTGTTTCGAATTTATTTTCAGAAGAATTTATTCTTAATAATCAACCGGTAATTATTAGTGGAAATATTTTTGACGATAATAATTTAACTGATGCAAAACTTTATTACCGAACCGTAATAGAATCTTCAACGAGTGAATGGCAGATGGTATCTGACGATAATGGTCCCGACGAAAATATTTTTGAATTTGAAATCCCCGGTCAGCAGCATTTAACAAAAGTAGAATATTATTTTGCAGCAATTGATAATTTAGATCAAGTAACCACACTTCCGGAAGGCGGTTCAGGAATAAGCCCTGTTGGAAGTGTGCCGCCGGATAATTATTTTACTTACCAAGTGATTATTTCTGGTCCTCCTTTAAGTATTTTTTATTTGCCGGCTGCAAATGACACGACTGTTGTAAAAGGTGAGACCGTAACATTTTTTGCTGATATAGTTGATACTACCGGATTACCAATAACAAAAACTTGGTTTAGAAATGGAGGAAACGGAACAGTTCGAGATTCATTTATCGTTAGTTCAGTTTTCGGTTCGGCTCCACGAACTGATACTATAAAAGTAATAGGATCAAATGGTTTTTATTCAATTGAAAGAGTGTGGTATTTACATGTAGATTCTCCAACTTCTGTGGATGATGACTTATTTGCATCAGAGTATATATTAGAGCAAAATTATCCGAATCCTTTTAATCCAAGTACTAATATTAAATTCTCAATTCCGGAACAAGATTTTGTAAATCTTAGTATTTTTAACCTATTGGGACAAAAAGTGGAAACATTAATTGATGAATACAAAACTGCAGGCAGTTACAGCGTAAATTTTTCCTCTGAGAATTTGACATCGGGCATATATATTGCACTAATTAAAACAAATAGTTTTTCTAAATCGATTAAGATGACATTATTAAAATAAATTGGAATTTAATTTGAAAATGAGAATCAGTTTTCTTTTGTTATTATTTTTATTTCTGGTTGTAGGCTGCAAAACTTCCAGTGATCCGAATGATCCGAGTTCATTGCCAAATAATGGATTTGAGAATTCACAAGTTGCAAAAGTATTTGCCGATAACTGTGCAATTGAAGGCTGTCATGCAGGTTCAACACCGCAAAATGGTTTGTCGTTAGAAACACATCAGGGTGTCATATCCGGAAGTACAGCAAGACCAAACGGCGGAGCAAATTATGGCGGAGAAGTTATAATTCCATTCGATTCTGAAAGCAGTTTGCTTTATAAAATGGCTTCCGCAGCAATTTCTCCACGTATGCCATTTGGAAGAACACCATTAACACAAGGACAGCTAGACATTGTTAAAAGATGGATCGATAACGGTGCTCAAAATTATTTGGGCGAAGTACCGTCAGCTAATCCATCATACCGGGTTTATGTTTGTAACCAGGGCAGTGATAAAATTTCAGTTATTGATGGTGATAATTTTATTGTTTCACGGATTGCAGATGTAGACCAAATAACCGGAACAGATTCTCCCCATATGGTAAAAGAACTTGGCGCGTTTTATTATGTTACTTTAATTAGCAGTGGAAAATTTTTAAAAATTAGAAAAAGTGACAACACAATTGTTGGTGAAGTTAATAATTTAGTTATTCCCGGCATGATACAAATTCATCATTCCGGCACAAAGGCGTATGTATCAAGATCATCTAGCGGTACAGGTGATTTCCCCGGAATTTATGTAATTGATATTGTAAACATGACATTGCTTGGACAAGTAGTACTAAACGGTGGAGTGCCCCACGGTATTGTTCTGCATCCCGATCCTGTAAAAGAAATTTTATATGTTGCTAACCTCACAAAAAATCAAATCCACATTGTAAATACGGTTACAGAACTGCAGGATGATCTATTTCAGTTTACATCAGATGTTCAGCCTATGCAGTTAAATATATCTCCCGATGGAGATCATTTATATATTTCAGCTAGAGCTGCGTCAAAAGTAATTATGTGGGATACTCGAGTTAAGCAGCCGATATTTGAAGTTAACGTAAATGCAATGCCGATGCACATTGCTGTTAGCAGCGATGATTCAAAAGTTTACATCTCATCAATGGGCGGTAATGTTGTTGAGGTAATTACAAGAACCAGTGAAACTTCATGGCAGCGAACCAACCAAATTGGTCATCCGGCATTCAGCATGCTGCATGGGTGTGATATTACCGGCAATGATAGATTCCTTTACGTATCAAGCCGAAATTTGGACGGCAGTTTTGTACCTGCTTATCTTGAAGCAGGAAGCAATGCAAAAATAGCAACTGTAGGAATAATTGATACAAGAACGGAGACAGTAATTAAAGTAATTGAAATTGAAGAATACGGTGCCGGGCTTGTTGTTGAAAGGTGATTGGAATTAATCACCTTTTAAATTCATTAGTAAAAATTACTTCATTAAAAGCATCTTTTTGGTTTCTGAATATTTACCGACACTAAGTTTATAAAAATAAATTCCGCTTGTTATCCGTCGGCCGACGGACTCACCATTGAACTCAACCTCATATGTGCCGGGTGGTTTTTGCTCATTAACCAGAGTGGTAATTTTATTGCCAAGAATGTCGTAAACTACTAATTTGACATTTGACATTTCACCTTTCACTTTTGCCGGTATTTGAAATTTAATTTTTGTTGTTGGGTTAAAAGGGTTTGGGTAGTTATTCAGTAAAACAAAATCATATTCTTTAAAATTATCTTCAACTATTTCTGTTATTGGGCCATTAAGTTGAATTGTATCGATTGTAAAAATACTATCCGGCCAAATTTGAACCTCTACATATTTTGTTTCATATGAATTGCTAGAAATTTCTAAGTTTGCTAACACCCCCAGATAATCGATCTTAAAATATCCGGTATTGTCAGAATTAACATAAAGGGCATAAGGAAAGTAGTAATCGTCAATATAGTCATATTGTATTCTGGCACCTGATATTGGAATACCTACCGAGTCGCAAACATATCCTTCAATAGTTCCATTCGCATTAGTAGTATCATTTGCATAACCTAATGTTGGTGTCTGATCTAGGTAATGGCTGTATCTGCCTTTAAAATATGGACATATAGATTGTCCTTCTCCAGGTCCTAAGACATTACTTCCCTCTAATCCGCCAAAAATTATTTGCTCAACTAAATGACCGTTCGGCTCATGGAGTGAAATATAATCGCCAAGTGGATTAAAAAATAGATCAGTCTTCATACTATCTTTTGTTAAAATTGCATATTCTTGTAATAAATAAAGATTATCAATAAAATAAGCACTATCAGTGGAAGATTTTAAGTACCAACCGGTATAATCTTGTCCCCAGTGGTTGCTAAGTTCAATGATCCAGTCACCTTCCTCAAAATAAACTTCGTTAATAAAAAATTCTACAAGTGGATTTGAAATTAGTTTTGTAACTCCATTCAGGATCAAAACTACTACAAGAACCTTTATACTCTTTTTCATTATTTTACCCGCCAACTTACAACCAGATTTTTATCCGGCATAAAGTTTTTCTTTTTTAAGAAATATGTTTTTGATGAAGCAGTTTCACCAACAAGATCAAATTTATATGATGAATCCTTCAACTGCAGGTTTGATGATAAGTGAATATAATACTCGGCATAAGATAATGGTTTGCGCCATTGTTTAGTTGTTGTAAGAATATATTCCATTTGGGATGTTTTGACTTTTTGACGGTAATAAACTTTGTAAATGCAAGTGTCACCCGGAGCAATGCTTAAAACAAAATGTATACCCGATTTGGATTTTCGGAAATTTATTTTTTCACCGGTTTTGAGATAAGCCGCAGAAATACTGTCTGGATATTTCAAGTTTTCATTTAGAACAAAAGGATAATAAAAAGAATTTTGAGTCGGCGTTGTGTGGGGATTATAAAAATAATAAATGCCTTCAATTTCAGCATAATCTTTATGAACAAAAACATCAATGCGTTCTTGAATAAAATTGGGAACTTGTGAGCACAAATTCCCAGTTGATAACAATATTGTTAATGCAACAAGTGCAAATAACCTCATAACGGAACCCTTAAATCCCTTATTTAGATTTATTAATTCAATCCTATAATTTATTTCATCAATATCATCTTGCCCGCAAGCATTGTGTTTCCAAAATCAATACTATAAATATACATATCTGAAGGAGCAATTTCACCATACTGCGTTAGCCCATCCCAGGTAATTTCATAGACTCCTTGTCCGTTAATTCTAATTGTAAGTACACGTACAAGTTCGCCAATTGAATTAAATATTTTAATTTTTACGACATCATGAAAATCTTTACTGACAGAAAATTTTATTTGAGTTGAAGGATTAAATGGATTTGGATAGTTGCCCAATAGTTTAAAACCATCAGCAATTAATTGTTGCTTATTTTCAACCTCCTCTTCAATTCCTGTAACAAAACCCGTAAAACTTGTAAATTGAGTGATCACTCCATATTGAACACTAATGGTCTGTATATATTCCTTAAGCGAGTCTGATTGGAATGTTCCTTCAGGGTAGCTGAAGTATTCAACCATAAGAGTTTCAATTTTCTGTTTTGCCCAAATTTTAGGCAAAAACTGGTAATCGGGGATTGATGAATCGGCAAGCGCTAGTGTGTAGTTGTACTGCACAGGCTGACCGAATGCTTCACCGCTTAATGTTAGATTTACATTCTCCGGTATGTTGTATCTTCCGCTCACTATCATTTGCTGTCCTTTGTAAAGGCTCGGAAGTGAAGTTGGATAGATCTCCGAAATATTGCCGGACGAAAAACTAATCTCCGTTCCAAGTAGGACCGGATTACGGATAAGTAAGTAAAATTGTGTGATCACTTCCTCTAACTCTTCATCTCGAAGGAATTCAGCCAACCCATTATTTTCATTTGCTAAAAGTGTTAACAATTGTTCATTGGCATAACTACCTATTCCAAAATTGAAAATCATGATCTCACTTTCGTTTTGGTTAATTAAATTTGAAACATGATCCAATATGCCTTGTGTATTTGTAATTCCAGCAGTTGCCTGCCCATCAGTGAAAAAAACAATAATGTTTGCCGTTGAATCATTAGCAGTTGAGAACTGAGGAACAGCAGTGCCAAATGCACCGGAAATATTTGTGCCCCCGCCCGCATTTATAGATGAAATATAATTTAATGCGGCATCTCTGTTATACAAATTATAAGGTAAATGCTCGTTGCTGAAACTTGTTATCGAGCTTGAAAAATCAACAATGTTAAACTGATCGCCGTCATTCAAATTATTAATTATAAATCTCGCAGCGTTACGCGCTTGAACTATTTTATTCCCGCCCATACTTCCGGAGCGATCAATTATTAGTGTAAATACCTTATTGATTACATCGGAAACCTCTGATGGATCTGGTTCAGCAACGAATGTAAAAAAGCCATTCCCGTGTTCATCTGGCACAAGTGAATCGGGCTGATAAGTGCTGAAACTAAATAGTCCGAGTTCCTCTGAATTCAAAGAATAATTTAGCCGGTAGTTTGCATCAGCCGGCTCCGCTTCAACTATAAAATTGACTTGAGCAAAACTGCCGTCATTAAATATTGAAGTACTCGAATGACTTAATAGCTGAATGTTTTCAATTGTCCGGGTGGAGGTTAAATAGAAATCAAACTGCTGAAGCATAAGCGGCGAATTTTGAATTAACGTGTAGTCATTAGGGCAATCAAATAATACATTACCGAATTTGTACTTAAGCAATTCAACATAAGTTAAGCGAAAGACTGTTATTGAATCCGGCTCAAGCTGGTCATCAATTGAAAAATATAATGGAAGTGTACCGAGATATTCCTTCAAATTTGGATCGATTGTTCCTCCGCCCGGCAATGTTGTATCCGGTTCTTGGGCAGTTATTTGTGCGGTGCGCCAAATGCCATTAATATACAGCTGCAGTTCAGTCGCACTTGCTCCTTCAGGCATAGGGAAGGCATACTTAAAGTTAACGGTACCTGATAAATTGTTTTTAAATGTTTGTTCGCTTGTAATTACTGCAACTTGGTTTTCAACCTCAACAGAAATATTTGAAGAAATTAATTGCAGATACGTTCCATTTGAGGCGTCAACAACACCAACTCCATTTGCAATAATTGTTGAAGAAAATAGTAAGACGAATAAAAATAATACTGCGTTTTTCATAGTACCCTCGATAGTTTAATTATTTTAATAGTGCAAACCGGTTAATGAATAATCTATTTCAGTTTTTGCATAAATAAAAAATTACTTAACCCTCACCCTCCTTTGCTGTTTTCAGTTTGAAGTTTTTACCGGGTTTATTTATACAAGTTTTGATAATTCTATTTTGGGTAGGGTAATGTGTTTGCTTTTGATTTTGATTGGAAGGGTAAGTGAGTAAATATATATTATCTAATAACATTTTCCTTTCAGCTTTTATTTTTGTTCGATAAAACAATGGGGCAATTTAGATGCCAAGGAGGGGAAATATTTTCAAGGATTGTTTTTAGGAATTAATCAAATAAACATAAAGTATTTAAGTAATGAATTTCCATCTATAGAAGATTTGACCTATGAAATATTTGCATGGCTTATGCAAATATTGCGTGATGAAATTAAAGTGGAATTATAAAGTCAAGTTTAAATTCTGTGGGGGAATTTCTTAATGAGGAAGAGTTGCCGGGTGTTAGATCCGGTAGAAGTCCATCGCCAGAAAAAATCAGTAGGTCCAATTGTGCGTAAAGCCAAATTGCCGCATATGCAATTATAAGTGTGTTACGAATTTTATATGACGTATTAAACTTATCATACTTTGCTTCTATCAAACTTTGGTCAATTTCATTTAAGTAGGAATTTCTTTTGGAGTCCGTGTCAAAAATGAAATAGACCATTGAACCGAGAGCAGCTAAACCGGCAGAGGAAAGCAGCCATCCCTTTGTATTATCGCCTGTGCTTATATGCCCCCAACCGGGAAGCACAATAGATTTAATTATTGAACTTGATATTGGCGCATAGTGGGGTTGAATAAATAACGTGTCAATTTTTACAACAGTATCAACGCGCGCAGCTAAATCGATAGGTTCCACGGGAATAATAGTTTGAGTGTAGTTCTCCTTAATTTCATTATAGAACGAAACTATTTTTGGTGAAATGTTTATCGGATCTAAATTATAACTCTCATCAATATTTAAAATTTGTGTAAAGCTAATTTTTGCAGATTCTAATTGCCCCAGGGAGTAATGAGCAATTCCCTTTATTACATAAATTATAATTAATTCATCATCAGTAAAATTTTGTTTTGCGGAGATTAAATTATTGGCAACATCAACAGCGCCGTTGTAATCAAAGGAATTATACTTAGCCGTTAAACTATCAATTGTATTTTCTGTTTGACTAAAAATATTTGCAAACAAAAAAAGAAGTGATAGAAGAGTGTGAATGGATTTCCTCATTATTTTAGCAGTACCATTTTTTTAGTTTCGGAAAATGAATTGTTTGCACCTGCCGAAGAACTATTAACTGTTAACTTATAAAAATAAACTCCGTTTGCTAACTCGTCGCCGTTGAACTCTGCAGTATAATTTCCGGGCTGCTTATTTTCATTAACTAGAGTTGTAATTTCATTTCCTAGTAGGTCGTAGACTTTTAAGGTCACCTCAGATTTGTCATTTCGAGAATTCGAAGACGACGAGAAATTTCCGAGATTTCTTACTGCTGTCGAAATGACATTGTCGGCAACAGTATATTTAATTTTAGTTGTTGGATTAAATGGATTTGGATAGTTTTGATCTAGACTAAAATTTAATTCCTTATAATCTAAATATTCACTAGATGAAACTACTGTATTAAAAATTTCAATTTCTTCAACCCAGTCACCGTTTTCATCAAGTCCTCCGAATAAATATATAACGTCGCCTATATTTTCAGCCATTAATTGTTTGCGCGGTATAGCTATGTCTTGCGCAGGCAAAATTGAAAAATACTCTCCGTTAACAGTAAAAATCTCAACTGTGCTTAAAGCAGCACTCTGCTCGTGATATCCGCCTATAAGGTATATTTCATTGTCGCCCGAACCTTTAACTGCAACACCGCCGGCTCTTGATTCATAAAGCTCTGTCTGCAGAATATTAAATTCGTGTGTTACCGTATTAAACTTGTAAATCTTTTTTGAAGGAAGTCCATTCATTACTCCGCCGAACAAATATATGTCGTCACCAATAACGGCAGACATTTGCTGTTCCGGCAATTCTTCGCCGAATGTTGAATCTTCCAATTCGAATGTAATTGATTTAGTTAATGTGTTGTATTCAACAATGTAAGGGAACCACGATGAATCAAGATCAAGATAGGGATTGCCGCCAATTATATAATAATTATCGCCAACAATAACGCCGGCAGAAAATATTCTATTAAAGTTTTTTTGATGATCAAAAACGCTGGAAGAGGAGGAGAAACTTATATCCCATTTTTCAACCGAGGAGTTACTGTATGAAGAATCCCATACTCCGCCGTAGCAATAGACAGTATCATTTTTTATGGCGGCATTTAAGCCATATCGTGCATACTTCATATTTTTGTAATCGCCCCACTCATTTGTTACAACATCAAATGATTGAATCCATTTTACGTTGTCTTGAGTATCAAAAGAGTAGCCCCCAATAATATATATCTCATTACCCCAAACAAGTGATTCAGCTCCGGCAACCGGGTGCGGCATTTGATCGGAAATTTTCCACGCAGACTGCTGGCAGAAAAAACTGTTTAGAGTGAATAAGAATAAGAGTAAAAATTTTCTCATCTTGTTTATACTTTATATTTATGAAATACTATTTTGTATTTGTGCAACTACCATACCAAACAAAATTGTTCTTATCGCATTTACAATTAATTAAATCGATGCAAATATTTTATTGTATCATTTCTTGCAATAATAATTTCATCCTCAACCATTCCTAAATTTGGATTGCTGATTTTTAACTTATATTCGCCGGGCAATACATTCAAGGGATTTAAAAATGGGGTATCGCCAATATACTTTTCATTTAAGTAAACACTTCCCCACGGGAGAACATTAAAATCAATAAATCCAAAAAGAGTATCCAAATTTACTCTTACAGTTGTCAATCTATCTTTCTCAACTAAGATGCTGTTTTCATACACAGGGAAGTCGGGATGCACTAATTTAATTTTGTAGCTCCCATCTTCAAGGTTTATATTTTTTTTAAGTGGAGTTGTTTCTAACTTTTCCCCATCAATAAAAACATCCGCCCAGGGAATACATTCTACAAACAAATGTCCATAGACTTTTTCTGCCGCTTTTGGATTTACATTTTGGGGAATTGCTTTATCAATATTTGCAGTATTTTTTATTTCATTTGCTTCATCAGTTAATTTGTCCGGCTCGTTGATTTGTTCCTTCAATTCAGAATTATCTTGTGGATTACTTTTATTTTCGATTGCTTCAGATTCATTAGTTGATTCGACGACGTCGCTTTCTTTTTCAAAATTTACAGCAAAAATTAATATTATTGATAAAACAATAATGAAAAATGAAGCAGTCAGAATTTTCATATTTTTATTTTTAGGAGGAATAATTGGAAACGCAGCTTCTTCAACTGAGTCGGTAAATAATTTTAATACTTCGTCGGCAGATTCAAAACGTTGAGAGGGAGTGCGTACAATTAGCTTCTCAATTGCTTCAACGATCTGGGCGGGCATTCCATCTAATTTCGATTGAAAATCTTTCTCATTCAAATTGGTTATGTTATTTATCGAATCATTCACACAGCTTCCTAAAAATGGGTTTGTTCCTTTGTACAATTCATAAATAACAATACCGGCAGAGAATAGATCACTTTGCAAAGTTAGTTTTTCACCCTTTATTTGTTCGGGGGACATGTAAGAAGGTGTTCCGACAATAGAATATTGCTTTGTAACGAACGCCTCAGTTGCTGATAAAGCCAAACCAAAGTCGCTAAGCTTTAATTCCAGGTTTTCGTTCACGAGAATATTTTCCGGCTTAATATCTCTGTGAATAATTTTATTCTTATGCGCGTATGATAAACCTCGCATAAATTGAATCACAAGTTTTTCTTTTTCTTCATCCGATATTTTATTGCTATTAATAAAGCTGCGCAAGTTTTCACTTTTAAAATATTCAAATGATATATAAAAGAATTCTTTGTACGTACCGAAATCTAAAACACGGATAATATTTTTATGTTCAAGCTGTGCAAGTGTTTTAGCTTCACGTTTAAATCTTTCTACAATCGAATCATCCCCGATTGTCTTTGTGTTCAAAACTTTTAGGACGATCTTTTTGCCAAGATAATTATGATGGGCAATGTAAACCGCTGCATGCTCATTCTTTTTAAGCACTTCAACAATTTCAAACTTTTCAAATAATATGTCGGTTACATTAGTCGTCATAAAAATTATTTTTGTTAAGAAGACCCATTAATTTCTTCTTCCATTTCTTTTAACTTGCTTTGAACCCACCTAATTGAAACACCAAGCGATTTAGAAACTAGAGTTCTGTTCCCATTGCATTCTTCAAGCCGCTTTTTAAGGATCAACTTTTCCAACTCTTTCAAAGTTCCCTTGAAGTGATCGATGCCTTGCTGATCTTCAATAATTATATGTTCTGTGTCAATTTTGTCCGAGTCGCAAAGAATTATTGCTCTTTGTATAACATTTTGAAGCTGCCTAACATTACCGGGATAATAATAGCTTTGCAATTTTTTTACAGCGTTGGGATGAATTTTTATATTTTTACCGCTGATTTTATTGATGAAAAAATCTGCAAGAAGCGGCACATCATCTTTTCTTTCACGCAGCGGCGGCAGCTTAATTGGGAAGACATTCAGCCGGTAAAATAAATCTTCACGGAATTTCCCTTGTTCAACGAGCTGCTGCAAATTTTTATTCGTTGCCGCAATTATCCGTACATCTATCTTTTTAATTTTAGTATCGCCGAGACGCATTATCTCTTTGTTCTCCAAAACGCGCAGAAGTTTTGCCTGCAGCGCGCTGGAAATATCAGCAATTTCATCAAGAAAAAATGTTCCTTCATCGGCAACTTCAAGCAATCCCTTTTTATCGGCAGAAGCACCTGTGAACGCTCCTTTTTTATATCCGAACAATTCACTCTCTAAAAGGTTATCCGGAATTGAACCGCAGAATTGGGCTAAAAACGGTTTGTCTTTTCTACTGCCCAATTTATGAATAGCCTTTGCAGCCAAGTCTTTACCCGTTCCACTCTCACCCAAAATAAGCACGGTTGCATCAGTCTGTGCCACTTTGTGAATCAGTTTTGCAGTCCGTTTAATAGCGTCACTGCTGCCGACCATTTCCGGAATTTCATCTGTAGCTTCTAACTTGTTTACAAGAATTCTATTTTCGTCCTGCAGCTTTTCTAACTGATTTACCTTTTCAAGTGCCAAGGTCAATAGGTTGGAGAAAAAACTTAGGAAGAGTAAATTTTCATTTGTGAACTCGCGTCTGTCTTTTTGACTATCGGCTAAAATGACTCCCCAAATATTACCGTGTTGTAAAACCGGTACGCCGATCACAGATTTTATTTTTTGAATTTGAACGCTTTCATATTGCGAAACTTGCGGATCGCTTTGCATATCATGATAAAGCACAGGTTCTTTTTTTGATATAACTTCGTTCAAAATATTTGAGGAAAATTCCGAAATGTCATCAATGTTTTCAGATTGAAAATTTCGTGCACTCACTATAGAAAATTTTTCGTTTTCATGTTTTACAAATAATCCGCGTTCGGCATTTACTACTTGAATAATTAGATCGAGCGCCGATTCAATTAGTGAATCCTCATACGTATTTGAATTTAGCATTTCACTAATTTTGAGCAGCGCATTAAACTGATCGCCGCTTAGTGATTTTATATCTCGAATACTATTGAAATTTTTATCTGTCATTTTATCACAATAATTTAATTCTGAATTTGGAATGAACCCGGTTTTGAGCGGCTTCTATTTTTGAATTCATCAACCGCCCAAATAGTCCAAAAGAAATCTTGCCCGGCAAAATTTGTGTTTATAAAATATGATATTGAATCAGATGGAATATTCTCAACTCTAAAAACAAGTTCGGGCTGTATTTCATTTGTACTAATTTCTATTTCATAATCAAAATTATAACCTGGTGTAAACCTTCGCCATCTTAAATTAAAAGGCAGAGCAACAACTGCATTTTGTATTGGAGCAAGCAACTCAATTTCTTCGTTTATCACTCTTTTAATAAAAGTATTTGCCGCAGTAAAACTTCTGCCATCCAAATCCTTAACAACAACTTTAAAATCTTTTCCAATTAATTCATTTAAATCCTCTACTCTTAAATCTACCAATCCTAGTGTTCTTTCATAAAAACCTGTTAATGAATTAAACAAGAGCAGGCTTCTAATATTTAATGATTCATTCTCGAGGAAGACTGAGTCAATGTCATTAACTCCTTCAAAATCTGATATTTGTGCTCTTATAACTATCCTATAAATTTGATTTACCTGAAATCGATTTTCAACAATACTAAAAAATTCAAGGCTGTCTAAAACTGGATTTGAATTGAGGAAAACTTCATTGTTAATTGCTTTCCTATTATTCCATTGTATAAAAATAGAATCGCTGCTGTATCCTTCACCGTTAAAGTATAGCCAGCCGTCAATTTTTTTAATATCGGGAATTTCAAACGTCCCGTCATTTGAAGTACGGGTTAAAATATTTTCATTTTCCCAAAATACATTTACTGAATTGATTGGTACAAAAGGAAATCCCTTTGTTTTTACAGTACCGCTGAGTGCGGCAAATTTATTATCGGGATTGTTCGGGTCAACGGGATTTTCGCGGGGAGCATCGCAGCCGAAAATCAGCAAAATTGTAAACAGGAACATGGTTAATATTTTCGAGCCGCAAGTTTTCATTTAAATCAAAAAACCCCCGATTGATTTCATAAATTTATACTTATAAAATAAGTAAAAAATATGTTTCGGGGGCAAAAAGATAATTTTTTATTTAAAATTATATGAATCTAAAATTTAACCTCAACAGCAAATTCAAAAACTAGATCATTTTTAAATGATGAGTTCGATTCATTAAAAGAATCCACATCAACCAATAATTTTGATCCATTGACAAAGTAGTATGTTACGCCGGCAATATATCTGTTTGTTTTAAAATCACTCGATTCAAGCTTTCGCTTAAAATTATCAAATCTTCCCCAAATACTAAATGGCGTTGTGGGAATCTTAAATTCGCCGAATGCTGAGAAACCGCTTTGCGAATATGAGTTACCAAGCGAATCAGCTGCTTTACCTTTCTGATCCCCTTTACCTGAATAATACTGACCAACTAAAATTACAGATTCACTTTCATAAGTTAAAACTCCGGCTCCGAACGAAAAGTCCGGCGCAGTTTCGATATTACCTTTTCCGTAAAGTCCGGTTCCACTGATCTGCAAACCGGGAATAATTTCAGGAAGGGGGCGGATTGTTAATCGTCCATCTATAATTTTGTTCTTGTTGTTTTCAAGTGCGTGATAACCGCCTCCGTTATAAACCCCGAGGGAAATACTGCCGTACTTACCAGGATAAGCACTGCTGACATTATCCTGATAATCATCATCCATTTTGCCGCCGAAGAGTGAAACAACAGTAATACCAAAATCCGCAGAACTTAAAATTCCGATCCGCTCAAGGAACATTGAACCTTGAACTCTGTATTTATTGATCTTCTGTTCAAAATCCATCCATGGTCTGTGAACAACACCAAACTCCACATAAGGTTTTGTAAAGAAACCGAGGTTAGGAAGCGAATATTTTATATAGATATACTTGAATCTCAATTCGATATCACCGATTCCATCGCCTTCTTTATCTACAGTAATATCGTGTGTGTATCTAATTGAAATATTTTTGTTAAGGTTTTTCTTGAATGTTAAGTAACCCCTCTTAAGAAGAAATTGGTTGGATGTAACATCTTCAATTCTATTCGACTGAAATGATAAAAACCAGTTGCCGGAAATTTCAACATCGTTTAAAAACGAACTCAAAGTAAGTGTTTTGGTATCATCATCATTTGTTTCTTTAGAATTTTCATCTTCTCCGGCAAACACAACACCGGTTACTGCGAGCAGCATTATTAATGCTAATACTCTTTTCATAATCTTACCTTCCAAGTGAATAATTAATAAAATTAAAATTATTAAAATATTAGCAAATACTGATCAAGCAAATATTATTAATTTGTTAAATTTTAATTAGAAGTAATTTTTCAGCTAAGGTTTAAATATTTTTTATCTTTAGTAGCTTTTAGCCTTTGTGGCGATTATGTTCTAAAATAAATTATGCCTCTAAGTCACAACAACTTAAAGAAAAAAACAACAACTATTTATTTTTATTAATAACATACACGCCCAAAATTATAAGAGCCATTCCAACATAGTGGAAAGGGTAGAGAATTTCGTTGTCAATCAATCCCCAAATAACAGCAGCAATGGGAATTAAATAAGTTACGGTAGATGCAAAAACCGCCGAAGTTGTTTGGATGACTCGATTGAACAAGATCAGTGCGAAGGCGGTACCAACCGCACCAAGAATAAACAAATATCCTAGTGAAGTCCAAGCTCCCTCAACATTGAATAGAGTGTAAGTGAAATCTGTAGTCAGTAAATAGATTAACGAAATTGGTCCAATAGAAAACATTGCCAAAGAAGTAAGGATAACAGAATTAATTTCTAGGAAGAATTTTCTCACCATATTTCCGCTAAGTCCATAACAGATTGTTGCGGCAACAACAAATAATGCAAAATAATTAAACTCACCCAGGCTTCCGTTGCTGCCTATAAAACTTAAAGTAAGCGAACCTATAAACCCAATAACTAAACCTGCAATTTGGCTTTTCTGTATTCCTGTACTAAAAAATAAAGCTCCAATTATCAATGTAAATATTGGAGTTAATGAATTTAGAATTCCGGTAACGGAACTGCTTAAACCTGTTTCTGCAAGTGCAAATAGCAGTGCGGGAATTAAATTGGCTATTAATCCAAAGGGGAGAATAATTTTCCAATGAGTTTTGAATATAGTGCGGACGTGTTTTAAAGCTATCGGCAGCATAACTAAAAATGCAAATACAATTCTAATTGTACCCACTTGATCCGGTGAATAAACATCCAAACCTTTTTTAATTAAGATGAATGAACTGCCCCAAATGATGGCCAGCAAGGTCAAAACAAGGAGTGGTAAAAATTTTTTATCTGAATTCATTATACTCAATGGCGCGAATTGTGAATGACAAATATATGAAAAGGAGAAGGGAAAAAGGAAAAATTAAATGGAGAACGGAAAAACATAGGATTGAAAATGGGAAACTTAAGACTGATAACTAATCATTTACACATTTCTTTTCTTACGTTTTAACCATAAGTTTGGTAAAACAGATTAATCCGTCATTCGACGGAGGAGAAAAAATGTTTAAGAAAATGTTGACACTTATCTTTATAACTACACTTACACTAACTTTATTTCAAAGTTGTGGTTCTACTGATTCTCCGCCAATTAACTTACCTGATACAACAACCCAAAACTTTACTTTTGAAACCGTTGAATTTGGTGACGGCTTAAGCTCCAGCTACTTAAATGATGTTTGGGTTTTTGATGAAAATAATATTTGGGCTGTTGGATACATTAGTCCTTCTGATACAACAGTAGATGGGGTACGTATAATTAATCCGAATATCATTAAGTGGGATGGAACTGATTGGATACTGCAACCATTTTCCGGAACTAGCAGCGGTATATATGGTATATGGGCAAATAAAACTGATGAAATCTATTTTGCAAATGGAATTGTCGTAAAATATAAAAACGAAAACTATGAATACGAAAACTTCCAGAGTGTACCTTTAACAAACAGTCAAGCAGTTCACAAATTATGGGGTAGTAGAGAAAGTAACATTTGGGGCGTTGGACCCTGGGGAACTATTGTACATAATAATGGAACAGGTTGGGCAAAGATTGATTTCGACAGGCAATGGTATTTTTACAACATCACCGGTTCAAAAGAAACTGGAATTGCTTATGCGGTTGCGAGGAGTTCAGGGGACGTTTGCATAATTGCTGAGCTGAAAAAAAATCAGGCAAGTATAATTTATAACAGCAGTGAAAACTCGCCAAAATTAAAATCATGGACGATCGACTACCACAGACAAAAGCTTTATTTAGCCGGAGCAGATATTATAAGCGTAAAGATTTGGGAGTATGATTTAACCAGTGGTGTGAAAGTTTTAATTGATCTAGAAGGAAATCCAATTGAAGCGGATATTAGCCAAATCACGGTAAATAATGCCAATGACATATATTTCATTGGACGGAGTTTTCAAATAGGAGCAATGATTCATTACAATGGTAATAGATATTCAGGATTTAGAAATGATTTGAGCCCACTTATTAACTATGGAGACACACACTCAATTGATAATCTATGTGTTAGTGTTGGTGGTTTTAACAATAAAGCATACCTAACAAAAATTAAAAGGAACTAAAGAATGAAATTCAAAATTTATTATCTTCACATATAAATAAGTTCAATAATATTATTATGATAAAAATTGCAGTAAAAAAAATAGGACAACTATGAAATCGAAATTAAAGTTTTTATTTGCTTTACTTTTTATTTTTATTCATTCAATTACATTCGCTCAAGATGAAAAAAGTGAAATAACAAAAGAAGATATAAAGCATGCTGAAAAAATTATCGGTATAAATTTTACTGATGCAGAGCGTGATACTATGCTGAGTGATGTAATTGATAATTTGAACAGTTACAAAAACATTCACAAGCAAAATATTGATAACAGCATACCGCCTGCTGTGCTGTTTAATCCAATTCCAGTAGGTTATAAAAATTTAGAAGAGCAAAAGGAAATTGAATACAGTGATTACTCAAGCACTGTTTTGCCTAAAAACAAAGAGGACATTGCTTTTTTCTCAATCGGGCAGTTAGCTGAATTAATAAGAACAAAACAGATAACATCTACAGAGCTTACAAAAATTTATCTTGATAGATTAAAAAAATACGGTCCAATATTAGAATGCGTGATAACGGTTACAGAAGAACTAGCATTAAAACAAGCAACCAAAGCCGATGCAGAAATTGCCGCAGGAAACTACAAGGGAATGCTGCACGGAATACCCTACGGCGCAAAGGACCTGCTCGCTGTTGAAGGATATAAAACAACTTGGGGCGCAACTCCTTATAAAGATCAAGCAATTGAGGAAACAGCTATTGTAATTAAAAAACTTGAAGAAGCTGGTGCAGTACTTGTGGCAAAACTAACAATGGGCGCGCTTGCATGGGGCGATGTTTGGTTCGGGGGTAAAACTCGAAATCCATGGGATATTACGCAAGGATCAAGCGGCTCTTCCGCAGGTTCAGCTTCTGCAACTTCAGCCGGACTTGTCCCTTTCGCCATCGGTACAGAAACCTGGGGCTCAATTGTTTCGCCATCAACGGTCTGCGGTGTAACAGGTTTGCGACCAACTTACGGCAGAGTAAGCAGAACCGGAGCAATGGCATTAAGCTGGACAATGGATAAGATTGGACCGATTTGCCGCAATGCAGAGGACCTTGCGATTGTTTTTAACTCTATCAACGGAGAAGATAATATTGATCAAACTCTTTTTGACTTGCCGTTTAACTATTCACCTCAAATTGATTTTACAAAATTAAAGATCGGTTACCTCAAAAGTGATTTTGATAAGAAGTATCCGTTTAAGCAGAATGATTCACTAACATTGTTAAAATTAGAAGAACTTGGTGCTGAGCTTATCCCAATTGAATTGCCTGATATTCCGGTAAATGATATTTCATTTATTTTATCAGCCGAAGCAGCAGCAGCTTTTGACGAGTTAACAAGAAACAACAAGGATGATTTACTTGTTAGACAATTTAAAAATGCCTGGCCCAATGTTTTTAGAACCTCTCGACTAATTCCCGCAGTTGAGTACATTAATGCTAACAGATTGCGCCATGTTCTTATTCAAAAAATGGCTGAGTTAATGAATGAAGTTGATCTGTACATTGCACCATCTTGGGTGGGAAGCAATTTGCTTTTAACAAACTTAACAGGGCATCCTTGTGTGGTTTTGCCAAACGGATTTTCAGAAGAAGGAACCCCGACAAGCATTACTTTTATGGGCAAACTTTTTGATGAAGGAACAATAATTGCATTTGCTAAAAAATATCAAAACGCGACCGAGCATCATTTAAAACATCCCGATCTTTAAATATTGAACAAGTAAAATATTTCACAACAAATATAGTTTAAGAACCATGATCAAATTTCAAATAAGAATTATTACTGCAGCATTACTATTATTCTCCACTATGAATTTGTCTGCACAGCAAGAGGGGATATTAATTCCATCAAAAATTAAAAAATTGTATGATGGAAACACGCGCTCCTGGGATGGAAAACCGGGTGCAGGTTATTGGCAAAATAGTGCTGATTATAAAATTGATGTCGAAGTTAATGTTGATACGCGAGAAATCGTTGGCAAACAAAAAATAACATATTTCAATAATAGTCCCGATGAACTTAGTGAAGTTGTATTTCAGTTGTTTCAGGACATATACAAAAGAGGAAACTCACGAGACTGGAGTATTTCAGGACAGGCATTGACCGATGGAGTAAACATTGAAAAGTTTAAAATTGACGGACAGCTTTATGAAATGGACACTTTGGGCTACCGTTATGGTACAAATTTTATTTTAGATAATCTTCCATCCGCCATAAAACCAAATTCATCAATCACTTTTGAGATGGAATGGGATTTTGTAATTCCGGAAATATCAAAAATAAGAATGGGAAAATATGGAGATAATAATTACTTCATCGCCTATTGGTATCCTAAGATCGCTGTCTATGATGACTACTACGGCTGGGACAAGTTAAACCACAGCGGAAGAGCGGAATTTTACAGCGATAATAATAATTACGATGTAAAAGTTACTCTGCCCGGCGATTATATAGTGTGGGCAACGGGAGTCCTTCAAAATCCAAAACTTGTTTTGTCGGAAGATACTTTTACACGCTATCAAAAAGCATTAGCATCTGATGAAGTTATTAGAATTGTTCGGGTAAAGGATTATGATGATCTAAATGTTACTGCCAACAACGGAGAAAATATTTGGCATTTTGTCGCCGAGAATGTCCCCGATTTTTCCTTTGCCTGCAGCGATAATTATTTATGGGATGGAGTGAGCATTGCTGCCGGTGATACCGGAGAAAGAATTTTTACCGATGCTGCTTACGCACCCGGCACGATCAACTATGAAATGGCTGCGGAAGTTTCTAAGCAGTGTATTGAATACTTGTCGGATCAATTGCCCGGCATACCATTCCCGTTTCCTAAAATGACAACATTTTGCAACGGCAATAAAAATGGCGGGGGAATGGAAACTCCGATGATGGCTAACAATGGTGCGCCTAAGGATACAGCACAATTTCATACTTTACTACTTCATGAGATTGATCATTCACTATTTCCTTTTTATGTTTACACGAATGAAAGCCGATATGCATGGATGGATGAATCCTGGGCTACTTATTTCCCAATAGAGTACGCTAAAAAATATTTACCTGATTATGATCACATAAATTATCTTAAGCGTTATTTAATTAATTATCATTTCGATACGGAACAGGATATCCCAATAATTGTTCCGGCAAATAATTTAACCGGTTCGCCATTATCAGTTAATTCATACGGTAAATCAATGATTGCAATGCTTGAACTAAAGAAGTATTTAGGAGAAGAAATTTTTACAAAAGCTCTTCAAGAATATATTAGCAGATGGGCAAGAAAGCATCCATTGCCGTATGATTTCTTTCTTACATTTAACGATGCAGCAGGAGAAGATTTATCATGGTTCTGGAAAGCCTGGTATTATGAGTTTGGCAATTGTGATTATGCGTTAGAAAAAAATGACAATAAGGAATTGTTGTTAATTAAAGTAGGAGTAATGCCGGCAACCATAAATATAAAAGTAATTTATGATGATGGGATAGACGAAATATTAACGGTTAATATTAAAGAATGGAAGAAGGATGCAAGGCAATTAAAAGTTAATACGCGGCTGGATAAAAAAGTTAAGGAAGCTCAAATTCTAACCGGTGAAACATTAGACTTTAACGAAGAAAATGATAAAATAATTTTTTACGATTAAAAAACTAATTTTCTTATCGTATTAATAAAATCTAAAATATCATCTTTCGGTTTATTTGCCCTTTGAACATCAGAATATTTTAAGATGGCTCCGTTCCATCCTTCTTTATTCCAATAAGCATTTGAGGGCAATTTATGTTTTAATAATTCTTCATTAAATGGATATGCCGTAATATAAATGTATGGCTCGGCAACTCCCTCATCCCCAAACGAAAATCCAAAATTCATCTGCTCCCTGGAATTATCCCAATCTTCCGGATCATTATCGGGAATCAAATTTCCTGAAAATAAAAGTAACGCCAAATCAAAGTGATGAGACCAAAAATTTATTGAACTTGTTTCAAGTAATTGCTCACCTTTGAATTCCAGCATGGTAAAATATATGTGTCTGATTGCCGACCAAATTTTTTTTACTTCATCAGTCTTATATTCAGCGGCTTCTTTTTCATTAAATTTATCTAGCGGTTGATTGTATTTTATACCAATCTTGTTTAACAGACTTTCAACTTCCAACGCAAATCTTTCAATCGATTGATTTTCCAAATCAACACTTAGCCGCTCTTTACCGAAAAATATTTTCAGTTTATGCTCTTGAAAATTCAAGTTGAGGTCAAGTGCCTCAACTCTATCTTTTAATTCAATAGGAATAGGTGCAGTTGTAAAGCCCTTGGCATATATGCTTAAAGCATGTTCCTCCCAATTTTTTAAGCGGGGAGTAAAGGTTGATTTAATGTCACTCAATATTTGTGCGTATTTCTGAATGGTATCTCGAGTATTTTTAAATTCGCTGTATTTTAATTTCGGTAACATATTTATCTTTTTTATGATTTGATTTTTTTTGTAGGGAACGGTTTGTAACCGTTCCTTTGCTTTTTCAATTAAATTCCATTAATTATCGGAAGGGTTACAAACCGTTCCCTAAAAATTATAAATTTACTCCGCCGTATTTTATTCCCGTTAATTTTGCCATATCATACTTAAATGTTGATATATCATTTTGGTTAAACTTACTTAAACTATCATGCCCGCATGCTCTTGCCAAGACTTTCATCAAATCTACCGTAGCTTCAAAATAATTTTTTAATCGCTTTGCAGATTCATCAATAATTAATCTGGAACGAAGGTCTTTTTTTTGTGTCGCAATTCCAACGGGACAGTTATTAGTATGGCATGCTCTCATACCCAAACAGCCAATTGCTTGAATAGCAGAGTTTGAAACAGCAATCGCATCAGCGCCCAGCGCCAAAGCTTTAACAAAATCGGATTCTGTTCGTAAGCCCCCGGTTATAATGAGACTTACTTCACTTGCGTTTTTAGAATCGAGATAATTTCTTGCTCTCGCCAGTGCAGGAATTGTAGGGACTGAAATATTATTCTTGAATATTTCCGGCGCCGCTCCGGTTCCGCCGCCTCGACCATCTAAAATTATGTAATCAACGCCAATATCTAATGCAAATTGTATATCATCTTCAACATGCTGTGCAGATAATTTAAACCCTATTGGGATCCCTCCCGTTTGTTCACGAACTTCTTTTGCAACTTTTTTATAATCATCAACTGTAATTAGATCTGTAAAAGTTGACGGGCTAATTGCCGGTTCACCCTCTTTTAATCCGCGAACCTCGGCAATTTTTCCTTTTACTTTTTCTCCTGGCAGATGACCGCCTGTGCCGGTTTTTGCTCCTTGTCCGCCTTTAAAATGAAATGCCTGCACTCTTGCTGTCTTATCCAAACTCCAGCCAAACTTTGCTGAAGCAAGTTCATAAAAATACCTGCTGTTTGCTTTTTGCTCTTCCGGAAGCATACCCCCTTCACCGGAGCAAATTCCTGTTCCCGCTAATTCTGCGCCCTTAGCTAAAGCAATTTTTGCTTCTTCACTTAATGCCCCAAAGCTCATATCACTTACCATTATTGGAATATTTAAGACTAATGGTTTCTTTGCTTTTTTACCGATGGTAACGATCGTGTCAATTTTTGCATCATCAAGTAATGGTCTTCGAGCTAACTGAGCAGTTAATATTTGAATATCATCCCATTTGGGGAGTTCAGAGAAAGGAACTCCCATTGCAGAAACTTTTCCGTGATGACCATAATTTTTTAAACCATTCTTTGCTAAATCCTGAATGTAATTATTATGCGGCTCTTCCGGGGCACCATGTAAATCTGCGTACAATCCTAAATATGAGTCTCTATCATAAGCCTGCGGGCTATCTATTTCCCATTCTTTTATTTCATTTTCATCAACATAAACTTCGTCCTTTTCTTTATCGATCCATGAGTTAAATTTATGCAGCACTTCATCATTGTTATATTCACTTACGCCAGTATCATATCGGTAATCCCAATAATGAACACCACAAATTAAATTTTCTCCATCAATATGCCCGTCAGATAGAAGCGCTCCACGATGGAGACATCTTCCATATAGAACAGAAACTTTGTCGTCATATTTAATAACTACTAAATCTACTTTTGAAACAAGGGCGTATGCCGGTTTTCTATCCTCAAGCTTGCTCCATTCGGCTACTTTAACTTTTTTTACTTCTGTCTTTTCTGCCATTGTACAACTCTCCCTATCAATTTCTCATATTTTGATTTTGAGCTAAAGATAGTAAAAATTAGGACAAGTCGTCTAATGGACAATAATATAAATTTAAAATTACTCTAGTAAAATTTTAGTATTGATATAATACTCTCGGTAATTTTTATAGAAATTTACTTATTCATAATCGGCATAAAAGGGATATTACTGAATAGGGTCAACAGGACTTCAATAAATTTAATTTGAAGTCCTGTTAGTATTTGGAATGCATGAGAGATGCAAAAAATTATATATTTATCCGCGAGTGAAGTTCTTCTAACTGCTGGGGAATACTTTCCCTCAACTGATTTCTGAAATTATCGTTTATTGTTGTATCAGTTTCAATTTTTTCAAAAGCAATTTTGTAATATTTTATCGCTTCTTCATTTTCACCCCGAGTCATAAAGCACTCAGCTAAGCTGTCATAACAATTTGCAACATGTGGAAACATTTTCACATTTGTTTTGAACACTACAAGTGCATCATCCAATTTATTTTGGTTTATTAAATTGTACCCAACATTATTCAAAATTCCGGCATTAGTAATTTGATATTTTTCAGCAAGCTCGTCAAATTCATCAACTAAAAAATTCACACCCTTTTCTTCAATGATCGAAACAAAAAATGCTTGGTCCCTTTGATTAATGAAAAAATTATTTGTAGGGTACTTTTCGTTCAAATCTTCCCAATAAACTAAAGCCTGCTTTGGGTTATTCTCTTCAAAACGATATGCTAATCCCAAAGCAAACTTGGCTTCAGCTTTAAATAGATCACCTTTTTCAGCAGTTGTGTTCATATACTGCAATCCCAATTCTCTATCACCTGACATCCCCCCGAACCAGGCTAAGAAACTTGTGAATCCGGTAATTCTAATTGCAGGAAAATATTCATTCACGCCAAGATTAAAATATGCGTCATACGTCTCCGGGCTTTCTTCCAGCACATCTTCCAAATAACCTTCACTTTTGCTGCCGTTCCAATAAGCATCCCAATATTCCTGCCGCATTGCATTTACACGCGATAGTAATGCGTAAGAAAGTCCTAAATAAAAATTATTTTCAAGCGACTTTTCCATTTCTTCGCCTAGAGAAATAGTCTTCCATGAAATATTTTGAACTAAATTGAGTGACTCATCTCTGCGGGGCGATGTATTTGAAAAGTACCGCGCGTAATAATAATTGTATGCGTTCATAAAATTATATTTTACACTACCCGGGTTATTTGTTAATTCAATTTTGATAAGGGAATCGGATTTTTCCCATTCGCCGCTAAATAAATTTTCAACTATTTGATAATCGGTTGGAGTGTATTTGATCTGTTCTGCTTGAAGGGTAATAAGTGAGACAAATAAAAATAGCATTACAATTGTTTTCATGCTCTACCTCATTAACTGTTACATATAACAATTGACGTAAGGCACTCCAATTAGTTTCTAAGGAGAAAGAATTTTGCACTATTAAAAATATTTTCCCTATTACGAAACTTTTCGTAATTGGGCGAGTCTAATCTGTTGAACAAAAAAATGGAAAAATGAACAAGAAAAAGAACAGCAAACCAACGAGCGCGGAATTAGAGATCCTTCAAATATTGTGGAAAAATGACGCAGCAACTGTAAAAACTGTTAATGATATTCTAAATCAAAAGAAAGAAGTGGGCTACACAACAACATTAAAGATTATGCAGATAATGTTTGAAAAAGGATTGCTGGAAAGAGAAAAAGAAGGCAGAAGTCACATTTACAAACCTGCAAAAAAGGAAAGCGAAACCCAAAATGTAATGCTGGAAAAAGTTTTAGAAACGGCGTTTGGAGGTTCCGCAAGTAAATTAGTTATGCAGGCGCTCGGAAGATCTAAAACCTCTGAATCTGAATTGCATGAAATAAAGAAGTTTATTGAACAAATGGAGAAGGAAAGAAATGAGTCTGAGTAATTTTATTCCGGATGAAATAATTTCAGCACTCGGATGGACAATTGTTCACTCGCTTTGGCATGGAATAGTAGTCGCCATTCTTCTCTCAATACTTTTAGTTTTCCTAAGTAAAAGTTCAGCTAAAATTCGTTCCTACATCTCATATACGGCACTCATAATAATCGTTGCCGCATCTTTAAAAACATTTTCAAATTATTACGAAATTAAAGCCGATCAGACGGAAAATGTAAAAACTTTAGAACAATTTATTCTAAATGAGAGTGAAACAAATTCATCAGAAAATACAACTCAAAATTTATTTGCTGAATTTAAAAACACTTCAATATTTATTGTAGAAGCTTTAGGCAGTTTCTTTCAAAATAATCTGAATGTAATCGTTTCAATTTGGGTTGTTGGAATATTGTTTTTCTTTATTCGATTGCTGGGGGGATTTGTTTATACGCAACGAATAAAGCATTACAAAACTTTTGAAGTCAATGAAATTTGGAGAGAGCGATTACAAAATTTAGCCGACGAAATACAGATTCAAAAAAAAGTGCAATTAGTCGAATCAGCATTAATTAAACTTCCGATGGTGATCGGTTATTTTAAGCCGATAATTTTGATGCCGCTTTCAACCTTAACCGGACTGCCGCAAAATCAAATTGAAGCAATACTTGCACATGAATTAGCACACATCAAACGTGAAGATTACTTCCTGAACATTGTTCAATCCATAATTGAAATATTATTCTTTTTCAACCCGGCAGTTTGGTGGATATCATCAACAATAAGAAAAGAACGAGAATACTCTTGTGATGAACTGGCAATTGAAGTATGCGGCGATTCACTGATCTTAGCAAATGCGCTTATAGCAATTCAGCAGAAGCTTAACAGCAAACCGGCATTTGCACTTGCAGCACTTGGAAATGAAAACTCACTAATTTTGAGGATAAAGAAAATGTTAAACAAAAATAATAGTAAACTACTGTACCCCAAAAAACTTGCAGTGATGGTTTTTATGATAATCACGTTGGGGTTAATTACTTCTGCAGCATGTTCATCAAATATCGATAACCTAAATAATAACGAGTTGAACAACACCCTTTCAGCAACCCAAGATGAAAATATAAACTTTGCAGCAATTGCTAGCCCCGCAGAACCGGCAAAGCCATTGCCACCTGCTGATGATGAGGCGAAACGAAAAACGTTTTCATTTTACGAACACGAAAATGGTGATGAAGTGCATTGGAAAGTTGTGACCAAGGATGGTGAAATTGTTGAACTTTACAAAGATGGTGAAAAGTTATCCGATGAAGAAATGAGTGAGAAGGAAGACTACATAAATGATAAACTTGCGGAAATTGAAGAAGGTCTTGAGGAAATTGATGAGATCGACTTTGACGAACTGCATGAGAGTCTTAAGAATTTGAAATTCAACTTTAAGTTCGATTTTGATGATGAAAGTTTTACTGCAAGTATGAAGCAGCTAAAAGAAGGACTTAAACATTTAAAGGATCATAAATTTAATTTTGAGTTTGATTTTGATGATGATTGGGATTTCGATAGTGAAAGCTTTAGAGAGGAGTTAAAAGAAAGCCTTAAAGAACTTGATCATATGAATTTTGAATTTGATTTTGATAAGGAAGAATTCAAGGAAGGCATGCGTGAATTCAGAAATAATATGAAAGACTTTAAATTTAATATGAAAGAGTTTAAGGCAAACATGAAAGATTTTGATGTTGATATGTCGGAACTAAAAAATGAAATGAAAGAATTAAAAGTAGAGTTGAAAAAGCTTGACGGTTTTTTAGATGAAACAAAATCGGAACTAATTAATGACGGTTATGTTGACGAAGATGCAGAAGATTATGACATGGAATTACATGAAGATGAAATGATCGTTAATGGAAAAAAGCTGCCCGATGATCTTCACAAAAAATATTTAGACATTTACGAAAAACATTTTGATAAAAAATTAGAGGATAGAGTGCACGTTAGATAATGGGGTTTTTTATTTATGCCAAGCGGGCCCAGTCCCGCTTTTATTTCCGCCAGTGTTGAATCAATTTGCTTTTTAAAATTAAACAACATTTCTTTTTTATTCTTAAAGTTTAATCAATTAAATTGACATTCCGTCCGATTATAATTAGATTAAAAATATTATTCGACATTTAATCAAAATGGCAACAAATACTGCACTTCCCTTTCTTTTAAATCCAGATTAAGTCTCCTCTACAGCTACTCTGTGGTAAGTGAATTATTTGTATAAATCATTTTTTAATATCTTAAACGGAGCAAATATGAAAATTGCAAAAGAAAAAATAGAAATAAAAATGGAAATACCTGGTGCGGTTATCCGTCAGAAAACTGATTTTGGAGATGCAACTGGATTAGGTAAAATAAGTGGTGAGTATTTCAGTCTTTCTGCGGGAGTAGATACAACTCCTCTATTCATGGGGCTTGAAGGAAATTTGTGTCAGTGTCCTCATTGGGGATTTCTCTTGACTGGCCAACTAACTACCACTGATGCGAAAGGTGTTCAAGAAACTGTCAATGCGAACGATCTGTTTTATTGGCCGGCAGGGCATAATGTTTTAGTTAATGCAGATTCTGAAATAGTAATGTTCAGCCCTCAGCAAGAACATAGTCATGTGATAAACCATATGATTGATAAGACTAGAGGTTAATTTCTAAGTCAAGGATTGTTACTTAAAATTTTTGCTAATATAACCAGACAATTATTTCTGGGCTTATCAATAGAATTCAACTAATTTTATTAAATATTCCTATGAAGATTTTAATTGATGGAGACGCATTCCCCAATGCTTTAAAGGCTATAATATACAAGGCTATTATAAAGCATTCTTTAATAACTCATGTAGTGTCAAACAAAAGAATTTATATTGGCAACTCAGATCTGATTAATAATACTTTAGTAAGTTCAAATCCTGATGAAGCGGATAACCATATTGCTGAAATGGTTATGGAAGGGGACCTGGTTATAACCTCTGATATTCCATTAGCTGACAGGGTGATCACCAAAAAAGCATTTGCTCTTGATCACCGTGGAAAGTTTTTTGATAAAGAAAGTATTAAACAAGCACTTGCTATGAGAGACTTTATGGAATCAATACGTGAAACAGGAGAAATAACAAAGGGGCAATCTCCATTTAATCAAAAAGATGTTCATTCGTTTGCTAGTTCATTAAATCAATTTTTACAGAAAAAATAAATTCTCATTATTCAACTGAAACTTCAATTTTTGAGCTTCTATTCTAATTATTTATTTAAAATATTATAATTTGCACTAACGATAATAATTACTTTCAACAAAACACTTGAAAACAATTCTACTCATGCTCGCTATTTCAATGGGAATACTTTTCCCATACGGTCATCCGTATGCTTTTCTCATTCGCTATTTTGTGATGATAATGCTATTGTTCGCTTTTTTAGAAATGCGATTCAATAGATCTATCGTGCGCATTAATCATTTTATCATTTTAGGGTTAAATCTTACAATTCCCTTAATAGTGTTTTTTGCAATTCGACCAATAAATATTTCGGTTGCCTCAACAGCATTCATCACAGCCATTGCTCCAACAGCAGTTGCAACAACAGTTATAGTAAGTTTATTAAAAGGTAAAGTTGATTTTACAGGATTTTCTCTTTTGCTAACCAACTTTTCAATTGCGATTGTAATCCCGTTTTTACTACCTGCACTAATTAGCGCCAATGGAGAAATCACTGTAGGCTTAGTAATTCTGCCTGTTTTTTCATTGTTCGCTATTCCATTTGCAGCTGCAATTTTTATTAGAAAGCTGCTTCCAAAATTATCTTCGCAGCTTCTTCAGTTTAAAAGCTTTGCATTTTATTTATTAGTTGTAAACATTTACTTGGGAACATCAAAGGCTAGCAATTTTTTATTTAATGAGTTTGATTCTTCTTATATAATTATTCTTATGATCGCACTTGTGTCGCTATTACTCTGCACATTAAATTTTTCATTAGGTAAAATGCTCGGCGGAAAAGAATTTAGATTAGAATCAGGCCAGTCACTTGGACAAAAGAATAATGGATTTACAATTTGGCTGGCATTAACATTTGTTAGTCCGCTGGCTGTAATCGGACCTATTTTCTATGTGCTGTTTCAGAATATTTATGTCTCATGGCAGCTTCACAGTCATTCTAAAAATCTCCGCGAAAAATAATTACTTTCTATTACCCGACGTGCAAATAAACTTCGAAAAACTTATTTTGTTATACAAATAAAATTTATCTGGAATAATGAACAATCCATTTATAATCGGCGAAAAGATTTATTTACGCTCACCCGAGCCGGGTGATGAAAACATTATTGCACTTTCCGAAAATCATCCTGATCCGCGCGAAACACTTTTTTATGCGCTGCCAACTTCACCCGAAGAACAGAAAACCAGAATCAAATCCCACATGGAAGATCATAAAACAATATTTATGATCATTTGTGATAAAGAAAATAACAAACCGATCGGCTGTACTGCATTTTTTAGAATTGACTGGGTCGGACGAATGGCAGTTTACTATATTGCCATAGCTGAAAAAGAAAACTGGTCAAAAGGCTTTGGAAAAGAGGTTACAAACATGATGGTTAAGTACGCATTTGAGACTCTAAACTTAAACCGTATTCAACTGCACGTAAGCGTTGAAAATGAACGGGCTGTTAATGCTTATAAAAAAGCCGGTTACCAAATTGAGGGAACACTTCGGCAAGCAATGTTTCATCAAGGTCGGTATGTAGATTTTTACGTTATGGGAATTTTAAAAGAGGATTGGAGGAAATTTAACTAAACTTAATATCCCTATTTTATTTTTTACAATCTGGGCATTGAATACCAAGTAAAATTTGTTTAGGTAGTTTTAAAACTTCTGATAAATGTACAACTAGGTCATATGACCACGATGAAAGAAAATCAGGATCGTTTTCCATATTATCAATCGCAGCTACCTTAAAACCGACTATATCACCAAGTTCTTCACTGCTCAGAACTAATTCTTTCTTTGTAAGAGCAATTAACTTGTTTCTTGGCAAATCATACTTGTCTAGATAATCTTCATTATCAAAACAAAAAGCACACTTTATATCAAACAACTCAAATAAATCCATCTTAAGTAAATCACAAAGCTTTTTAATATCTCCTATATCAGCAATCGAATATATCTCATCCTCATATTCTTCTATATCAGATAATTGACATACCGAAAGATTTATTTTTCTTGACAACTCTACATCTGAAATATTTAACTGTATCCGTCTCTCTTTTAACATTTCATGAGGTTTCATTTTTTACCTTTTAAATCGATAAAGGGCTAATCTGTTGTTACTAATTCTAAACCAGAATAGTGATTATAATGACATCAATAAGATAAAAGAAATTCTAAATTATTTTCCAATGAATTCGATATTTAACAATTCATTCTACGCTTTTACTGCTCACTAATTTGCTACTTTGAATCACACACAACAAATATTTTGACATAGTTCTGGAACCCATAATATTTTTTGAAGTAAAAGCAGAAGATATACAAAAAGATTTTGTTCTTAATGAAATAATAAAATTATCGGGTACCCGCAGGATTGTAGTGCAGTATTGCAGCAGCGGCGTTGTCATTTAGTAATTGCTGACTAAAATTTTTGATTCAACTAAATAACAACATATGGAGGCTGCAAAATGAAACGAATATTATTAAGTCTATTTACGGCGCTGATGCTGTTTGTAAACACAAACGCTCAGCAACCCGGTAAGGGCAATAGCGAGCTGACCATCCCCTGGGATGAGTTTAAAAAACTTATAAATCTTGACAATGATGAAATAGTTCTAAGTCTGGAAACCTTTCAAAAACTTTTGATTCAAACGGGAGTAACAACAATCCCTCAGCACTCTTTAAGAGGCGGTAATGTAGTCCTCAGCCGAAATGAATTCACTTCCTTGATCAATAAAATGAAACCGCCCACGGGCACAATATTAAATCCACCGTTTGATTATTTAATAACCAAAGCTGTTTACTCCGGTAAAATGCAGCAGAACAATACACTCTTCACCGGAACATTTAAAGTGCATGTTCTAAAAAAAGATACCTACCTGAAAGTACCTGTGCTTTATCAAAACATTGCAATTTCTGATATCAAGCTGGACGGCAAGCCTGCATTGGTTGTTGTGGAAAACGGGTATCACAATGTTGTAATATCAAACGAAGGGGAGTACACAATAACTGCAAATTATTCGCTCAAGTCTTCTCTTGATAAAGGTCCGCACCGGATTGACTTCTCAATCAGGCAAACTCCAATTACACTGCTGCAGCTTGAAATTCCGCGCAAAGATATTGAAGTTGAAATTCCTCAAGCACAGCAGGTACAGACAAATTCTGCCGGTAATAAAACAACTGTATCTGCCGTTATCCCGCAAACTACATCAATAAGCATCAGATGGAGAAAGAAAGTAACTGTTGCTGATAAAATTCCTGCCAAGCTTTACAGCGAAGTTTATCATTTAATTTCGATAGATGATGATGCGCTGAAAATCAATTCCGATATAAATTATAACATTCTTCACAGTGAAGTTGATGCAGTGCAAATCGTAATTCCCGATAACATGAATGTGCTTTCAGTTGCGGGCGAAGGTGTGGGCGAGTGGCACGAAATAAAGCAGGATGACCAACGGATAATATTGATCCCATTTACTTACGGTAAAAAAGGAAATGTGCCAATAAGAGTAACATCCGAAACTCCGCTGACTGAAAATGGTTTAGCAAATTTGTTTTCCGGATTTGAAGTTGTTGGCACAGTTAGAGAAACCGGATTTATTGGAGTTGAGCTAAACACAAGTGCGGAAGTAATTATTCCAGAAAGCTCCGGGCTTGAAAAAATATCAATTCAAAAATTGCCGCAGGCATTAATAAACAAATCGGTTAAGCCGCTTATAATGGGATTCAAATATGTTAAGCATCCTTACAGCATGGTACTTGATATTAAGAAACATGAAAAAATCGGCGTGCCAATTGCAACAATTAATTCGGCGAGTGTTGTAACGCTTTTTACTGAAGATGGCAAAGTGATTCATAGAATTGAATATCAGGTGCGGAACAGTTCCAAACAATTTCTTGAAATTTCTCTTCCCAACTTAGCGGATGTTTGGAGCGTGTTTGTTAACAAGCAGCCTGTTGAATCCTCAATAAATTCAGAAGGCAATTTACTTGTGCCGCTTATCCGTTCGCAATCGGTAAATAATAAACTCGGCACTTTCCCTGTCGAAATAATTTACAACATGGCTGATGCAGGATTTTCTTTTTTCGGAAATCAAGAATCGAACTTACCTGCAGTTGATCTAATGATAAGTCAGTTAGTTTGGTCAGTTTATTTGCCAAACGATTTCTCTTATAAATATTTTAGTTCAACATTAGAGAAGGAAGAAATAATACGCGGCATAAATATTTTTGCAAGCGGCGGAAGAGAGTATGATGAATCTGCAATGGAAAAATTTGATATCGGTTCGTTAAGCGGCGAACCAAGTGTTGCCGGTAGAGACGAACTTAAAAAGGTTTACAAAGGGAAAGATTACCGAAGCAGTTTTAGAAACAATGCCCTCAAAGAAGAACAGATGCAGAAACAAGTTGCATCGGAACTTGAGTTCAGCAGAAGACTTGATGACATTGCCGAAATGGATGCCCCGGCTGGAGTTTACGGCGGTCATACAACAGGAGTGCTTCCAATTCAAATTGAAGTGCCAACCAGCGGACAAGTCTACCGATTTGCCAAAAGCATCATTAAACCTGAGGATGAACTATCTTTTAGTGTAATCTATACTCAAATGTGGATCAACGATTTTATAAAATGGTTCATCATTATATTTATCTTAGCCGTTATCTATTTTAATAGAAGGCGATTTATTAAGCCGATCAATTGGACAAAGGAAAAAATAAAATCCGCTAACAGCTTTTATAAAAATAATGAAAGTACGATCAGTAGAATTGCTAACTCGTACATAACAACAATTGTATTATTTGTACTCTTTATTTTATTCACAACAATTTCATTTTTCCTTGCTGTAATTTTCTTCTCACTATTCTTGGTAAGTGTAATAAACTTAATTGTGAATTTTGTTAAGGGAAGAAAAAAAGAGCCGATTAAAATTGATGATGATATTGATCTTAATATTGAGGGGATAGACGAGGAGCCGAAAAACTAATAAGAAAAATAAACAGCCGCGCTATGGATCGTTGTGGTGATAACTGGCGCGGCTCTTATTTTTCCAGCAATTCCTTAAAAGATGATGCACGCTCAACACTTACCAATGCTTCAATTTCCTTAGGTGCTTGAGGAGTGACTTCATTCTGGACAATACATTAAGAATAAGGACTCAAATTTTTCAGATTCAATGCTCAACTTTTCACTTTTATAAAACTAACATTAATAGTTATATTAAACATCTTTAATTATTTAATAAAATTGAAAGAACTTTTATGAAACGCGTAATTTATCCCGGAACTTTTGACCCAGTTACAAACGGTCACATTGATGTAATTAAAAGAGCAATTTCGTTATTTGATGAAGTAGTGGTAACTGTAGCTAAAAATCCTTCAAAAACAGCGTTGTTTACTGTAGCTGAAAGATTGGAAATGTTAAGAGAGTGTTTAAAGGAATTTGAAACTGTAAAAGTTGATACATTTGACGGATTGATTGTTGACCATGCGAAAGATCTCGGCGCAATTGGAATTATTAGAGGCTTAAGAGCGGTTAGTGATTTTGAATATGAATTTCAGATGGCTTTGATGAATAGAAAATTAAATGAAGAGTTGAGAACAATATTTTTGATGCCTCATGAAAATTACACTTACTTAAACTCTACTATTGTTAGAAACCTTGCACAATTTGATGGCGATGTAAATGATTTTGTGCCGCCGATTGTTGCAAAAAAATTGGCTGAAAAGGCACATATAAATGAAAAAAATGGCATAAAAAAAACACAAGAAGTAAAAGAAGATTTTTAATTCTTGTGTTTTTAATTCGAACTATTAAAAAGTATTACATTTCCTTTTCACCAGTAACTGGTCTGCCTTTTACAAATACTCCATTTTGAAAATCTTCATCAGATAGATAAACAACACCATCCTCACTATGAGGTTTTCCGTAAACAGAGTGCACAGATTTCAATCCGCCTAAGTATTTTCTTGCATCACAAATGTAAACCAAATCACCTTCGTTGGCTGCCATTCTTTTCATATCATTTTCAGAAAAGTTAACAAAGCCATCCTCGCCTTCTTTAATTTTCCATTTAACCTTAATTACTTCACCTTCAGCGTTATTAATTTTACTTCCTTTGAAAAATTCCTTAGCCTTAGCAACAGACCAAGCGGTTAGTCCATCTAACTGCTTTTCTTCATCATATTTAATTAAGTATGTTGAAATAATAGCAACAGCTACAATAAGTAATGCAACAATTAAAAAGTTAGCACTCAAGGGCAATGGATTAAATAGAATTAACGCAAAGAATATTGCAGCCGCAGCAATTAAAAAATAAATTATTTGAAGTCCATGTGTATTTAATTTTAATTTACTTACTACATTTTTCTGCTGGGTAGTCGTAAGAGTAACAATGACGGCCACAAGTCCGCATACAAACATGTTATATAATGCTCGTATATATGAGTATGGATGACTCGGATTTAATTCAATCCCATGATCAAATGGAGTAATTACATTAGGTGAATGAAGTCCAACGATCATTAACGCAACTCCTCCCACAAATGTAGTAATAACTGCAGCGGGTGTAAATTTGCGCCAAAATAGCCCAAGGAAAATCGCTACAACCAAAGGAGGTGTTAAAGTTGAATGGAAATATCCGTGAGCCTCATAAACAGTTGGAAAACTTTTAAATGCAAGCACAGAAACAACGCCAAGTATTGTGATGGCAATTGAAGACCATCGTGCAGCTGCCAATTCTCTTCTATCCGTTATTTTTTCTGTTACTTCTTTTCGTTTTAAAAATTTATTTATTGGTCTATAAACATCATTAATATAAATAGCAGCAGTGGCGTTTATTAGAGTATCAACAGTTGACATCAGTGCTGCTGTTAGCGCTGCCATAATAAAACCAAATACACCTGGTATGGCAACAACGCTTGCAACAACAACAAATATTTGATCGGGAGAAGTATTAGCCGGAACGACATCGGGCTGCCACAGTGAAATTGCTTTACCGATCCAGCCTGCATTACCAACTACAACCGCCGAAAGCGGCAGCATAAATAAAATATTAAAGGTTGCGGCTTTTCTTCCTTCATCAACACTTTTGGTAGCCATAAAACGCATTATTAAGCCCATGTTCATAAACAGGAATCCAATTGAACCGGCGACACCGTCCTGCCAAAAAATTCCCACAAAGTTAAAACTTGGCGGATCATTAAAATTAGCTAACGGTAATTTCCATTCGGTCGGAAGAAGATTCCAAAATACATCAAAACCACCCAAGTAAGAAATTCCAAGGAAGAAAAGGAAAAATCCTGCGAAGAGAAGTATAAATCCCTGTAGAAGGTCAGTAAAAATAACTGCAGTTTGACCTCCGAAAGTAATATAAAAGCCTGTGATTACAGCTATAACAATTATAACACCCATGAGTGTCACGTCGAAGTTCATTCCTACAACGCTAAAATTTTCCGGCAGCAAAGGAAGTATGGCTTTACCGAGTGTTAAAAATCCAATACCAATGTAGCCGATCATATAAAATAGAAGGAGTATTGTTGCGAGAAACCTTGCAGAAGGTGAAAATCTCTTTTCAAAATATTCCGGAATTGATCTGATTTTTGTATAAACAATTATGGGCAGCCACCCAAATAGGAAAAAGGGGATGAAGAACCAATCGTTTATGTAGGTCATTGTTGATGAGAAGCCGTGTTCAAATCCTTTTGCAGAATATTTTACAAAGCTATGACTTCCAACCCCGGTTGCAACAATTGAAAATGCGATTAACCACCAAGCAAAACGTCTTCCTCCGAAAAAGAAATCCTTTGTGCTTCTGTTGTATCTACCAAAGTAACTGCCGAAGAGCATTATCACTAAAAAATAGACAACCATTACTATCCAGTCGGTGGATGATCCAATATTATGAAATGTTTCAAAATTACTAGTTTGTGTTTCCATGAATTACCAATATAAAGCTGCTATTATTAGAATTGCGTGCAAAATTGCAAAGTAAAAATATCCGAAGATCAATACCCTGTACCAATACCTATGACGCTTTAATGTTAAATCGATTGCATTGCTTCTTCTTATTATTATCATTCCCGTTAAAAAAGCAAAACCGCCAACGCCGTATAAGTAAATGAAGGGTAACCAGGTGTGAAAAAATGAAGGCATTTATTACCGTTTTTTGATTAGTTTTATAAAATACTAGTTGTTAAAATTAAGTAAGGTACGTAAGACTTGCAACTATTTTAAAGTTTTTAATATCATCAACCTTTCATTTTACAACTTATTGTCAAAATTTGATGGAACAAATGGAATTAATATAAGTCAAAAGTAATATTTATGATCTATTGAAGGGAATTGCGATGACGAATGTAAAGATTAATTTTGAGAGGATGAAGGTTTTTGTCCGTGAATATTTGCTGATGATTCTTATTGCCTTTTTAGTTACATCCTCAATTATACAAGGCTCTAAAGTTCCAACCGGATCAATGGAAAAAACTATTTTAATCGGTGATTTTATGTTTGTTAATAAACTTGCCTATGATTTTTCCACGCCGCGGAATATTCCATATACAAATATTGAACTTCCTTATTTAACTTTTGCAAGTTTTGCCGAACCCGAATTAAATGAAATTGTTGTGTTTGAATTTCCCGGTAATAGAGATGAATTAAAGCCGGAGGAAATTTCAAACTATGTAAAAAGATGTGTCGGTACCCCGGGTGATATAATAGAAATTAAGAACAGAGTACTATTTGTAAACGGTAAAGAGTTTCCAATTCCTAAAAATATAAATTATATGAAGTCGTTGTCAGATCCAATAGGATTGGAAAGCCCGGATATCTTTCCTAAAAGTTCACATTGGAATTCAGACAATTACGGACCGCTAAAAATCCCATCCGCCGGTGATGAAATTGTACTAAGTGTTGATAACATTGATCAGTGGGAGACAATTATAGATCGCGAGTTTGGTAAAAAAGCCATAGGCATAGAGAATAGTAAAATATTTTTAAACGGGGTTGAAACAGAAAAATATGTTGTAAAAAAAGACTATTACTTTTTTATAGGCGATAACCGGGATAATAGTTTTGACAGCAGACATTGGGGGTTTGTACCACGGGAAAAAATTATTGGTAAGCCATTGATAACTTTCTGGTCGTGGGATAGTGATATTCCAATTACAAATCCAATAGCGTTACTTGGCAGTATAAGATTTGATAGAATTGCAAAACTGGTAGAGTGATTTTTTTTATCGCTATAAGTAAGATTTCCGTTTTTGGTAAATTAAAATATCAGCCGCTGCAATAAATAATCCAATTGCCAAAAGAGTAATTGAGCCGTTAACGGAGAAGTAAAAATTCTTTAGGGCTTCACTAGTTGCTGAGATAAATTCAGGCGACATGTGAGCTAAATAGGGCAGAGACAATAAAAAATAGGACATCAGACTAATCATTATTATCGTCCACATTGAACTTAAAATAAATTTATGGAGTGGTTTGCTAGAATACGAAAGTAGATCAGAGTAAACTAAAGGAATTGAACTAAAAATAATTATAAGTCCGGTGTATGAGAGGTTATCATAAATCCATTCAGCGCTAGGAAATTTTGACATCATTATTAAATAAACAATAAAATGAAGTGCCAATATTGTAAACCAAAAAATAAGCCCAACGGAAAGTTTTAGGAGTGCAATTTTAAAAGTCTTAATTGGTAAAATTCCTAAAAATCTATTTCTACTTTGAATATTAAAACGAGTAATGAAAATAATTGCTACAATGGAAATAGGCAGAAACCAGACAACTCGCATCCCCGGAATGTCATCTTGTATTTCATACCAATCACCTGAAACGATCATTACAAAGTTTAATAGGATTACAAAACTATAAGCAATTATCATACTTATTTTATGATATTCGAAAACAGATTTTACTAATTTTATCATGTTATCACTCTTTATATATTAGAGAATATGTGATTCTTTTTGTTTGAATGTGTAAACAGTAACGAATGAAAAAAATATAATTCCCAATAGTTCAAAAATATTAATTGTTATACCCGAAAAAATTGAACTGCTGTAAGATTTTTCTGTCGTAATAATAGTAAGCAAAGCAGCAGCCATAATAATTAGTCCGACTACCGCTTCAAAAATTATTCTGCCTTTTTTTGTTTGAAATACCGAAAAAATATCGGTGAGAAAATAATATGCGAATGAAAATAATATTGAAATTAAACACATAGAAATAAGTTCGAAGATACTATCGTTCCATGCCGTATGAAAACCTAGAAAATAAATGTTTAATCCAATCGAAATTATGTAAAGGATCAGAATGGGTAATGCTGTCATGACCAATCGGGTTAATGCCAAAGTTTTTATTTGAAGCGGAAGTACTATTTCTTTGTATGAGCGTTGTTCTTTTTTTCTTGAGCCAATTAAATGTGCTAAAAGCAAAATGCCGATCATAAAAGTTACTCTATTCAAAATTACTACATCAATTATTTTATAAAATAAAACCAAGCTCACAATTATTAATAGTGAATGAATTGATCCATACATTAAATAAGAATATTCAGCTTTAATAATTTTTAACATTTTCTACCCTATGTTAAATATGATTTTCTTTTCAGAAAAAATTTATAGCTCAAAAATAGATTTATCATTACAGGCAGATAAAAAATCATTCTGCCGTAATACCAGCCAAGCAATTCATAACTAATCTGCCTAATAAATATCAATATTGCGGCGATCAAAATGAGTAAGTAAATAACCGCCGCTATTAAATAATTTATTTTAATTGATGTTCGTCTTAACTCGATCAAATACCAAAGCTGCCGTATAAAAATAAATGCGCTGACAACAGTAAAGAACATTCCCAACTGGGCAACTGTGCTAGCAGATTGTTCATTCCACAAGGATAGTATGCTAATGTGAAGTACAAGAAAATAAATTATGCTAATCAAAACGGGCAAAGAAAAGTAAATTAAATAGCTAAGGGAAATTTGTTTGAGCGAAATTGGCAACAAAACATTTTGTCTTTCGCGTTGTTCCTTAATTCTGATTGGATACATTATAAAATAAAACAAGTAAAGAAAGCCTGCTATAAAACCACCCCAATAATCAACTCCAAATTGCTTCGGATCAAGCAGCTCGATGTTAAAAATTGCGAATGTTGTAAAAGCTAAATATATAACAGCTATTGCCGTGTAATAAAGTATGTTATACTCAAACTCCGCTTTTATGAAATTCCACATATAGCTACCCTACTTTAAAAAGTATTTTCTTTTTACGAACAAATAAACATCAATTTGAATTAATAGTAATCCTAATGAGAAGTAAAGGATACCGATATTTGTTTGGTCCATTATTGGAAATAGAATGGAATCGGTATAAAAGATGAGCGCTGCAAAAAATATTATCATTGCAAGCCCAATTGCTTTAATATATTTTGTGTGAAGATTAATGATCACATAAAGTAGATCATAACCGATTGCAAGGAATGCAAAGAGCAAAAAATATACTCCGCTTGAATAAAAAATTCTATCTGTAAGTGACTGCAATTTATCAAAAAAAAGTTCATTGCTAATTACAAGTAAAATAAAAACAAAGAGAAGGGGAGTGACGGCGAGAAATAACCGAGCAATTGAAATTTTCCGTAGGCTAATAGGCAGCAAAACAAATTTCATTTGTCGGCCACTGTAAATTGCTGCGGCGGAAAGACTGGCAATATAAATAACAGGTCCAAAACCAATCATTAAAGGCCAAACTACTCGAGAAACTAAACGCTCATCATCAAGAAAATTTAAATTTAGTGTCATACAGATAGCATAACTTATTGACATTAGCGTAATAAGAACTAAGTGCTTAAAATTGTACTCAAATTCATTTTTAATTATTGCGAACATTTTTATCTCACTCTAAAAAGGATTTTCTCTTTTTATAAATAATTACTGAAGCCGACGACAATACAATACCCCAAATAAAAAATAGTATCTCACTTCCATTATTGAATAGCGGTTCAATAAAAATTGGTGATGTGAGAATAATAATGAAAATCACTCCAAACGCAGAAATAGCTAAAAATGATATATTGGCAAGGATTTTAATAATGTTACTTTTATCCGCCAGGTAAAACGATATATCACGCAAGACAAAAAGCATTGCGAGAAACGCTGTGAAAAATCCTAGCTGCCCAATAATTCTTTCGGATTGAATTTGCCAAACTGTTGTAATAAATAAATTAAGGAGAAGAATATAAATGATAATCGACAGAAGAGGAAGAATACCAAATAGCCATCTGGCAAAAGATATTCTGCTAACAGAAATTGGCAGTTGATGATGAAACCTATCCCGTTTAGTTCTTATTCTGGTTGACCAAATTTGATAGATCACAATATAAATACCAAGGGCTACAATCATTGTCCAGAGGTATCTGCCAATAAAATTTGCATCAGTTGAAATATGAATCTCGAGCAGCGCAAACAAAGAAAATGCTAAAAGCAGCCCGGTGACAACAAACAAGTTATGCTTAGAGTATATTATTTCATTTTTAATTATTGTCCACATAGTAATCTCTGGCTAGCTGTTTCCATTCATTTTTAATGCTTTGATTACCTGAACGGCAATCTCATCAACTGACATTCGTGTTTCTGTGATGTTCTCGGCACCCAATTCTCGCAAATATTCCACAGTCTGAACATGATTTGAGCTAATTATCTTATGATCATTACCTTCACGCTGCTGTGCTTCAATGCCCTTTATCACGGTAAGTTCATTGGTCAACTTAAATGAGATCTTTCTCCAGTTTTCGGTAAGGTCATCTTTGGGAGTTTTTAATTTTATATTTCCCTCATCAATAAAAGCAAGCTCATCAGCAATTCTACTTATATCGGAGAGAATATGAGTTGAATAAAAAATTGCACGCTCGCCGCTTTCAACAACTTCAAAAAGTACATCAAGCAATTCTGTTCTAACAACGGGATCCAAACCTGAGGTTGGTTCATCAAGAATTAATAATTTTGGCTGGTGAGCCAATGCACTTATGAGGGATAACTTGACTCTGTTGCCGGAAGATAGATCTTTTGCCCGTTTATTAAGCGGAACTTCAAAACGAGTTACGAGCTCTTCAACCAATTGGTTTGACCAATTCGGATAAAATTGTTTAAGGAATTTCAAGTTTCTCTCGCCCGACCAGTTCTCGTAAAACACATGCTTATCGCCGACATAACCGATATCAAATTTCCAATCCGGTTTATTAGGGTCGTTTCCCCTGCCGAAAATTTTCATAGTTCCTTTATCGGCTTTCAACAATCCAACCAAACAATGCATTGTAGTTGATTTACCCGATCCGTTTGGACCTATGTAGCCAAGCACACTCCCGGGTTCCATTCCTAAGTTTACCGGACCAAGTTTAAATTCCGGAAACTCCTTAACTACTCCATCAAATTGAAATGCTTTTTCCATTTTTATTACCTGCTTAATTATTATAGATTATTCAAAATTTTATCGATCACTACTTTTATTTCAGTTTCATCCATACCTTCTGCAATTGCATTTTTTATAAACGGCTGCAGACTTTCAGCTAATCTTTCTTCCGCTATTTTTTTCTTCTTGTTCGAGTTTATATCATTTATAAAAAATCCTTTTCCTCTTCTTGATACTATCAATCCTTCTCTTTCCAATGTTTCATAACCTCTTTGAACCGTTATAACAGATACCTTCTGTTCACGTGCTAATGCTCTTATTGAAGGCAGCATATAGCCGGCGGTAATTTCGCCGCTTAAAATTTTTGCTCGTATCTGACGAGAAATTTGACTCTGTAACGGCTCGTCAGAAAGGTCGGTTAAATTCAAGAGCATTCGATCACTTCTTTCATTTTGTTTACTTTCAGTATCATTAAAGTTTTATCATCGGCTAAATTACTTTCAGCCCTAAATGATTGTACGTCCTCAACTATTGTTTTAATTAATTCACTTGACTCAACTTTTCTATTATTAAGCATCAACTCAATTAATCTTCCTTCACCAAATTGTTCGCCTTGCTTATTCATCGTTTCATTTATTCCGTCTGTGTAAAACAGCAGCAAATCATTTTTGAAAAGTGTTACCGAGTTTGTTTGGAAATTGAAATTTGGTATTAATCCCAATGCGGGACCGGTAGTTTTCAACAATTCAATTTTTCCATTGGAACGAATAAGAATTGGATAATTATGCCCGGCATTGGAAAACTCTAAAGTGTTTTTCTCAATATCATATACGGCATAGAAAAGAGTTGTAAAATTCTTATTTGAAGTATTATGGACTAAATAATTATTCAGCTTTTTAAAAATATTTTGAATGTAGCTGCCGTTTGAAATTTCACTTTTTAATATTGCCTGAATCTGCGAGATCAAAATTGCGGCAGGCATTCCTTTACCGCATGCATCGGCGATCACGAGTCCCATCTTTTGTTCACTAATTCTGAAATAATCATAAAAATCACCGCACACAATTTTTGATGGCTCAATGTATGCCACAATTTCAAAACTATCTTCCTTAAATAATTCAGGGGGAAGAAGATCGGCTTGAATTTGCCTAGCAACCTCTAATTCATTTTCAAAATTTTTAATTTCTTTTTCATTTTTGGCGGTAATAAAATTCGGGTAGGTAACAGAACTTGACTTAAGAATATCTCTCAGCTTTTTTATTTCGTCAGAGGAAATATCACTTACAAAATACCCCATCTGATTTTTGAACTCGATAACTTCAAGATCAGCTAGCAAGTTGTATGCTTTGCTTACTGTCTGCTTGCTTACACGCTGCTGCCGGGCTGTGTACCCAATCGATTTTAGCTCCTCACCGGAATTCAATTCTCCCTCTAATATCTTTTCAATTATCTGAAAAGAAATTTGCTCATAAAGAGAAGCATTGGACATATCTGTTAAGTTAAGCAGCATTTTTTACTCAAAAATCAATTATTAAGTGTTCTAACTGTATAGACGCAATATATACAGTTAGGTTCCGTAAATCAAGAAAAAAATAGAAAAGTTACCAGCGTACCGTGACTGAAAACAAGACCAGTCATCCAATAAGTATTAACAAATAAGTTGAATTTTAAGCAGATAGTTTTATCTTAAGATAATTGAATTTTTCTTTCTGGGCTTTGGAATGAAAAAGTTATTTTTCATCATTTTTGCTGCGCTAACCTATTCAACCACAATTGCAGAAGTACGCTTTGTAAGCAAAACCGGAAGCAGCACACCGCCATTCACAACCTGGACAACAGCGGCGGATAGCATACAGAAGTGCATAAACATTAGCAGTTTTGGTGATACAATTTATGTTGGAGAGGGAACGTATCGGGAATTTGTTAGAATGGGTGAAGGATTAAGCTTAATTGGAACTGGTTACGATAATTGTACTATTGATGGAAGAACTTTTATCTCTAATACAACTGACGAACTAATTATAATGAAAGATAGTTGTTTAATAAGCGGGTTTAAAATAATTGTATCAAACTATAATCCTGCTATATCATCGTATGATGGACATGCTATCTCTGCTTACACAGATTCAGTATCTGGGAACTACACGACAATAATAAAAAATAATTTAATAACTCAAGCATATTTTGGCATTAGAACTAATATTATTGATGCTAATGTTATTGAAAATATAATCTCTAATTGTAGGGTGGCAATAATATTCAGCAGTTATTTTTTACCTATGAAATTTTCAGTCTTTTCAAATATAATACATACGACTGGTACAGGTGTTAGCAGCGGAATTGGCTCTATCTCAAAAATTAATAATAATGTGTTCTATCTTGAAGAGAGGGAACTTACGACAGCATCAAGATCAAATGGTGAGCTAGATTTTTATAATAATTTAATTATTTCAGAAACATACAATTCCATTGGAGCAATAAATTCCTCCTTTAGAACAAATATTATCAACAATACTTTAATTGGGCATTTTTGGCGTGGCATAGGCGTTCATGATAATAATGTTATTAAGAATAATGTTTTAACCAACGGGAGAAGAGGGATAGAAAATGAATCAATTAATACAACAATTCAATACAATTGTTTATCGGATTTTGAAACCATTGCTTTTCCCAACCCTTTAGATTCAACTAATATTATTGCAGACCCAATGTTTGTTGATACATTAAATGAGAATTATTATCTGCAGATGTTTTCGCCCTGTATTAATTCCGGCGACCCGGCTATACTTGATGTCGATGGTTCAAGAAGTGACATGGGAGTTTATGGCGGTCCATTTGGTGAAAGCTACACCTACCAAGACCTTGCTCCAAAGCCGCCGAGGAATTTAACTCTATCGCTAATTGACACAAATCAAGTAAATCTTAATTGGCTCCCTAATACAGAAGCAGACTTTTATCTTCATCGTGTTTATAGAGATACAGTTTCCAACTTCATTTATAATACAACAAAAATTATTGCAGTAACTTCGGATTCCACGTTTACAGAACTTCTTCCTTCAAATCAGAATAGTTACTATTATAAAATTACCGCAATAGATAGTCAGTATAATCAATCACCGGCAAGTGAAGAAGCGGCGGTACTTGTTGTTGATGCAGAAGAACCAAAACTGATTGCAAATGATTATCAATTCTACCCTAACTATCCAAATCCATTTAACCCGGCAACAAAATTAAGCTACAGATTAAAAGATAACGGAACGGTAAGGTTAGTGGTTTATGACATAAAAGGAGAATTGATAGAAGAGTTGATAAATGAATATCAGCAAGCCGGCTATTATGAAGTGGACTGGAATGCAGAGAAAAGAAAACTATCAAGCGGCATATATTTATTCAGGATAGAAGTGAAGAATGAAAATAACATCCCGGTATTTTCAGATATGCGTAAAAGTATTTTGGTGAAGTGATAATATTCACGGCTGACGATAACTACTTCTCGACAGAACCGAATGATCTAATTACAATTCCCGTTACAATTATTATCCAATTTTTCATTCTCTAACTGAATAGTAGTATGCCCGATCCCGAACTTATCATGCAGACCTTTGTTCAAGATTTTAAGTAGCAGATCATTTTGTGATTCTTCATTTGTAACAATGTGTGCGGTTAGAGCTGTTTCGGTTGTGCTCATTGCCCAAATGTGTAAATCATGTAAATTCTTTACACCATCCAACGAAGCGATATAATTTTTTACATCTTCCAATTTTATTCCTTCCGGCACGGAATCTAATGTCATGTTAAATGATTCTTTCAGTAATCCCCACGTACCGAACGTAATAATAATTACAATGATGACACTAAGGATCGGGTCAATTAAATAAAATCCAGTAGCGTTAATAACAACTCCGCCGATTACCACGCCAACAGAAACTCCCGCATCAGCCGCCATGTGCAGAAAAGCTCCTTTAATGTTCAAGTCATCTTTCATTCCTTTTATAAAAAGGAGTGCGGTTATAGTATTTATAACTACACCTATTGATGCAACAATAATAATTGTAGTTCCGGGAACGGGAAGGGGATTGAAAAATCTTGTAATCGCCTCATAAGCAATTGCGCCGACAGCTATCATTAAAATAATTCCATTCAGCAGGGAAGCGAGGATAGTTGTTTTTTTATAACCGTAAGTTTTTTTAGATGAAGCGGCTTTGGCCGCAAGGTAGGTCGCGCCCCATGCTATAAGCAGTCCGGCAACATCACTTAAATTATGCCCCGCATCGGCGACTAATGCCATTGAGTTAAAAATTATTCCGTAAGTAAATTCTATAACAATATAAATTGAATTTAGAATTATACCGATAGCAAAAGCCTTGTTGTAGTTTGTTGTGTGAGAATGATTATGAGCCATAGCAGTTAAATATTTTTATGCAGATTCCTTAGTTGTTTCACAATGATCATCATCGCATCCGCATGCGAGATTACCGGTTCTTACTTTTTCAAATGCCTCCCGTCCTTCGCTAAAGGCAAAGTATGCAATACCAATTGAACCAAGCAGATCAAAATATTGAATGCTGAAAATTTCGTAAAGCAGGCTTGAACCGAGAAGAATGAATGAAAGATAGAAACACGTTTTTGTACAATTTGCGTCTGCAATTATTGCATCAGAGTTTAAGGCTTTCCCGACTTTCAATTTTGCTTTCATTAAAAAATACATTGTTAAAATTGATATAGAAGAGATTACTATTCCCGGCAATGTTGTATCCGGTTTTACATCATTTAAATAATTTATTACAACTCCGGCAAGCAGACCAATTGTAAGCAGGTAAAAAACCGAACCGGTGATTCTTAAAGCTGCTTTTTCAAATGAGTCACGGTCCATTACTTTTGCGTATTTCATTCTTAGCACCATGTGGAGAATTCCAATTCCGGAAATCACTTCAACGAAACTATCAACACCAAACCCAAACAAGGCAAGGGTTTCATCCTCCGCACCGAAAAAGACGGAGATCGTTCCTTCTACGATGTTGTAAAAAATTGTAATGAGACTAAGTACAATTGCTTGATTTATTAATTTTGCCATTTGTTATTCCATCTCATGCGTTACTGCTACTTCAATAAGTGTTTTAATATGTTCATCGGAAAGGGAGTAGTAAACCATTTTGCCTTCCTTGCGGAATTTTACAAATCGTAAGTTGCGCAATAACCTAAGCTGATGTGAAATTGCAGAGACAGAAACTCCGATCAGTGCAGAAAGGTCGCAGACACAAAGCTCTTCTTCGGAAAGTGCCATTAAGATTTTGAGTCTGGTAGTATCGCCCAAAACTTTGAATGATTCGGCAAGGTTAGAAAGTACCTCTGCTTCCGGGATTTTTTTTAGTGCCCGCTTTACTTTTTTGTCGTCAATGTAAGTCTCACCGCAAACCGGTGCTGTTAATTTCTTCATAATTGCTCATTTGAGTAAATGTTCAAGTGTAATTTACAAACAATTATTTTAAAAGTAAAATGTATTATAAACTGAAATTTAATTCCTTTTTGTCTTCGAGTCTTCGTGGCGAATGGTGTATTGAATAATAATATTGTTAAGAAAGATTGCCACTAGGTCACAAGGACACTAAGAGTAAAATACTTTGCAGATTTGCGAGTCTAAGTGAATTTGTTTTATGTATTCGTGATGGTAAAACACTGCACGCCAAGTCGCTAATAAAAGCCTTTGTGACTTCGAGTCTTCGTGGCATCATCCCAAATCGATGTATAAAAAAAGCCACTAAGTCACCAAGCCACTAAGATAAATCTTTGCGTCTCTGCGTCTTTGCGTGAATTTGTTTTATTTATTAGTGTAGGTAAAACACTGCACGCCAAGTCGCCAAGTCGCTAAGAAAAAATCTTTTCTTCTCTGCGTGACTTCTTATAATTTACTTTTTCCTTCGTGGTCTTGAATCTCTCTTAGGATAGTTTTTTTTCTTTGGGTATGGCTTAGATTTTGGTCTAGGTTTATTAGTAAGATCTTCCGGGATCGGTTCAAGTAAGTTTTCTTCGGGAAAAATACACTCTACTTTTTTACCGAGAAACTCTTCCAATGTAATTAGGTTGTGCGATTCCTCCTCATCTGCAAAGCTAATTGAAATACCGCTCGCGCCAGCGCGTCCAGTTCTTCCAATTCGGTGAACGTACTCTTCGGAATCCTGTGGTAAATTATAATTGATTACATGGGATATTGCCTCAACATGGATTCCTCTCGATGCTACATCTGTAGCAACAAGCACGCGTACTTTGCCGTTACGAAATCTTTCCAACCTGCTGATTCTTTTTTTCTGTTCAACATCTCCGGTAAGTAAAGCACAGCTAATATCATACAAATCGAGAGTCTCAATTAACTTTCGTGCTTCATCTCTTCGATTAACAAAAATTAAAACTCGTTCCAGATTATTTTTTGTAATTATATTATATAGAAGAGTGAGCTTTTCATCGACGGTTGTTATGTAAGTTATTTGCTCAATAGCATCAACGGTTATATCATCAGGTTTAATAATAAATTCATGTGCTTGCCGTGTCCATGATTCTGCAAGACGTTTTACATCCCCCGAAAGAGTAGCAGAAAAAAACATTGTTTGGCGTTTGGCTTTTTGCGGAGTTGCGTAAACTATTTTTTTTACATCGGGAATAAATCCCATGTCGAGCATTCTATCTGCTTCATCAATGACAAGTATTTCAACTTTATGAAGATCGACAATTCTCTTTTTCATAAAATCGATCAATCTTCCTGGTGTGCAAATCAAAATATCGCAAGTCTGACTTTTCAAAATACTTTGCTGCTTCCCATAATCAATTCCTCCAAGCAATGAAAGTATATTACATTGAACATATTTACCAAGTTCGCGAGCATCTTTTTCAATCTGCAGAACAAGTTCACGGGTTGGGGCAAGTATCAACGCACGCGGAGTGCCATGCTTGCGTTTATCTTTAATTGGGTTTTTAATAATGTGGTTAAAAATTGTGATCAAAAATGCGGCAGTTTTTCCGGTCCCGGTTTGTGCTTGCGCAGTCACGTCGTCACCAATAAGCGCTTTGGGAAGAGTTTCTGCTTGTACTTCTGTACAATATTGAAATTTCAAATCGTAAATTGCATGAAGAATTTCACTCGGAAAATCCAAATCGTGAAACCTTGTTTTGCCATCTTCCACTGGTACTTTGAAAACAGATGAATCCCATGGTTCTGAAATAATATGTTTTTGGGGAGCGGCTTTTCCCGACTGACTCTTTTCCCGCTTTTCACGTCTAGCCCTGTATTCTTCGGGAGTTTCTTTTCTGCGTGGTTTACGAGTGTAACTTTTATCTTTTGGTTTATCTGTTGCAGATGGGTTTACCGGGGTATGCTTTTGTTTTTTTTTTATGGCTTTATTTGGTACCGCAGCAGCTTTTGGTTTCGCACCAAATATCGATTTTATTTTTGAGGTTATATTCTTGAGCAATGTTCACTTCTTTTGTTATCATTAAAAATTAAGGAGTTAATATACGTAAAAACGTGATTGAAAGTTAATTTGATTATTGAGAATTAGATTTCAAAAAATATAATAATTTACAACTAATTTTAGAGTAAAAAGTAAAATATCCTAAAAATGGACTCGGAAATTTAAGCCGAGTTTTATAAGTTTACTATTCAAAAATTAAATAATGAACAAGGAGTAGTAATGAATAAATTATTAATGATTATGGGCTTAAGTTTGATAGTTTTATTGATTGGCTGCAACGATAAAGCAGAGCAAACAGAAACAGCAAATAATACTGAAATGACTTCAACAATGCACAAGATAGAAATTCTTGAACACATGGATGCTGCAGGGTATACTTATATTTTAGCTAATGAAGATGGCAAAGAATACTGGATAGCAATTGCGCAAATGCCTGTTAAGGAAGGTGAAACTTTATATTATACTCAAAGTATGGAAATGAAAAACTTTGCAAGTAAAGCATTGGATAGAACATTTGAATCTATTTTGTTTGTTGAAGGAGTATCGAAAGATGGTAAATCTGCGGCAAAGGCTAAAAATCCTATGATGGATTCTAATCCTCATACCGGCATATCCAAAGTTGAAAAGAAAGATATTAAAGTAACACCAGTTAAAGGCGGAATTACTGTTGAAAAATTGTATACAGGTAAATTGGATTTAGAAGGAAAAAAGGTTAAGCTTAAAGGAGTTGTTACAAAATTTAACGGCGGTATAATGAGTAGAAATTGGATTCATCTTCAGGACGGAACCGGTTTTGAGAGTTATAAAGACATTACTGTTACAACAAATGATATAGCAAAAGTAGGTGAAACAATTGTGGTTGAAGGTACATTAGTATTGGATAAAGATTTTGGCTCAGGTTACAAATATGATGCAATTGTTGAAGAAGCAAAAATTGTGAAGGAATAATTCTGTTATAAAATATTCTTTGTTTGAAAAGGGGAGAAATCCCCTTTTTTATTAAATCTTGATATATAAAATTTTAATACCTTCTTAAGGGACCTCTCGAAAAAATTTCCATTGCAATATTATTTTCACAATTTGAACTCATATCCAACTTTTAACCCAAACCAGGTTCTTGTCGATTCCGGTTGGAGAAAATTTTTATCCGGTTCAGATTTTGAAAGTGTCCAAGTCTCGAAATATCCTACTATTAGCATTTGACTAAAATTGACACCTGCTTCAAAATAGATTCGCGGATTTTTCCCCGGGTTTAAATTGACATCTGCCAGGGATGCATTTCCTCTACTTGTTGCATCAACATATTCAGAAAGTGACAATGGAATTTTTAACATGAACATGGAAAAGAGTGTGACATTTTTCGCCATCAAGTAATCACCGCGTGCTGCAAGATTAAATAAAATTGAAGTATAATCTTCATCATAACCATATTGCCCGCCGTCATCAAGGTCTCTTGTCCAATACTCTATTCCAAATCCAGCAATTGGTATAAATATAAATTCTTTTGATGCTTTAATTTTATAGCCTGAGTTTGCTGAAAACTCAAGTCCGAAATAACCTGTTTTATTGGAGTAAGGGGTACGCTGCCCGGTTTGCCGATCGAATAAAAATCCATCATAATCTACTTTGCCAAAATACATTTGAAAATCACCATTGATAAAAATGTTTTTCTTTTTAGTAAATGCGTATTCAGCACTTGATCCAAATCCAAAAAGAAAACCACTCTCAGATAATGCTTCTGCTCCATTATCATCAAATTCCTTCCAACCGAAGCTGTTCAATTTTACAAATGGAGTAAATGAAAAACCGCTCTTTGATCTTTGTGCAAAACTAATGTCAATAAAAAGTACAAGCAGCATGAAAATAGTTACACTAGAGTTTAATGTAAATTTCGACATGAGTCACCTCAACCGTTTTGAAAAAGGATATTTATAAATTAATCTGAAAAGGAATCTAACTTTAAAAGCTTTAATCCGGTACAAAGTTTTAAAGTAGCCCAAATTCCAAAAGCTGTAATAAATCCGCTTGTTACAAATTTAAGCAAAAGAGTGTCAGGGAGAAATTTATTGAAAAGTTGATACAAAATAAAAGAGAGAGAACTAAAAAAAATAATTGCTACTACTGAGGAAAAAATTCGCTTAATTATTCTTTGATAATGTTTTGGAAAACCTTTTGCAGTAAAATATAATAATAGAAAGTTTATACCGAGCAAAGCGCCGGATAACCTTGTGTGTATTTCGGGAAATGCTACAAAAAATAGAAGCGGTGTAAAAAGTAAATAAACTAAGTGAACAAAAAATTTTGAAGTATATTTTATTGAACGGGATCTAAATCTTCTGAATTTATTTTTGTAGTAAAGGAGATAAAAAACTAATAAAAATAATCCCCCAACTATATAACCTCCTAATACATCACCAAGAAAATGCCTTCCAAGATACAACCTTGATAATGGAATCATAATAATTAAAATTAAGCATACAGTCTTTATCCAGTATTCTTTATAAAGCAAAAATAGGGAACCCCATATTGTTAACGCAGTGCTTGTATGCCCTGAAGGTAATCCGAAGAGCGTACCGGTTTTATTTCTATAATAATCAATTACATCCGAAGCAGGAAGACCGAAAAAACTATCCGCACTTCCATTCGTAAATGGGGAATCGTTGATCACATTTTTCCCAAGCATTTTTACTTTAGAATCAACATGGTAGGGGCGGGGGAGTGAAAAAATATGCTTAAGCATTTCAGTAATTAATCCTGTTACAATAATTACATGTGTTAAAACTAATCCCTTCTTAAAATTAATTCCGAACATGAAAATAATTACGAAGGCAAGAAAAAATTCTTTGTAACCGAGAGTTGTAAAAATAAAAAATATTTGGGTCAGCCAATCAGTTTCAAAAGATTGAAGAAAGTGGATCAGTTCTGTTTGGAACATTGTACTCCGAATAAATATGGATTAATTGTAGGTGTTTAAGATATCAAGATTTATTAAAAATTTAAATGAAGTAACTCAAAAGTTTATAGATACAGATTACAACAATAGTGTATTAAAAAAAATACAGTTCAAAAAAAATATTTTTAATTAGTTGGAAATAAAATATTAAAAAATTCGTTAAAATTGAAAAATTCTAATTCCTTCTCTTGATCAAACCGCTTGGCACATTGCTTGTCTAAACACTTCTGTCAAATTAATTATTTAATAAATTGGGGGGAGCAAAAATGAAAGCTCTATTAGTTCTTTTATTGTTATCACTTTTTTTAACTTCAAATGTTCTCGGTCAAACTAAAACCGATGAAACAAAGGTTGAGGTAAACAAAGCAACCGGCGATACACTTTTTACTGAGTCAGTAATAATAAGCACTTTCGAAGACATAACTCCGCGAAACAATATGATCGTTATTAATCCCTTAAAGTTTTTTCTTTTCTATAATATTTCATATTTCTTTCAGGCTTCAGATCATGCAGTAATAGGTTTAGGGCTGCAGGCACCAACAATTTCAGAGGTTACGGGATTTGGGGTAAATGCAGAACTAAGGCTTTATCCAACCGGAAAAAATTTACGAGGATTCTATATTGCACCAAATCTATCCTACAATAATTTAGAGGTCGATGATATCTCAACATCACCTGTTTCTCTTGGTGTTTTAGTAGGATGGCAATGGTTCCCCGGGGATGAATTTGCCATGGGATTAGGTATTGGATTGGATCATTATTTCGGAAAAGTTTCGAGTAAAAACGAGGACTTTGGAAACTATGATGGATTTGCGCCTGCTTTAAGATTTGATATTGGATATGCTTGGTAAAGTAAAAGAGGGACAGACAATCCTGATTAGGTTTGAAGTCTGTCCCTCATTTTAATTTTAGTGCTTCATAATTTTTTTATCAATTACTTTTGCCTTTACTTCTATTTTACCGGCGTTTTTAAAATTAAGATTCACAATTCCTTCGCCCTCAATTTTCAAATCATCAATCACTTTTATCAACATTACATGATGATGCATCGGTTTAAATTCAAAATTAGTTCCGGCAGGTATTTCAACGAAATCCACGCTTCTCATGCCCATCATATCTTCGCCTTTAGTAAATGTTTCGTGTATCTCAACTATCTCGGCAATTTCAGATTCAACACTGATCAATGTATCCGCAATTTCAGAAGAATTGTAAACATTAAAAAAGAAAGCGGTGTTCATTGCGGCAGCACCCGGTCTTATCCATGCGTTGGTAATTTTTAAGTTATTTTTTTCAATTACTTCTGAATTAGTTTCAGGTATGTCTAAGGTCTTATTTTTATCATTACAGCTAAGTACAATTAGGCTGATAAGTAAAAATAAAACTAAAAATTTTCCATTATTCATTTAGATTTGTCCTTTTAGTTTAAGGAAATTATGTCGCTGACAATTTCTTCAATGTTAACCTTACTTCCCAGGTAATTCTTTCTAATATTCAATTCAGTATCAATTAGAGAAATTCTATCAGTATGAACGTAGTAATTTATTTTTTCACCGGATGAAGTAATCGTGGAATCACCAACAATAGCAAAAATTCCTAGCTCTTTCATTAGTGAGCTAATAGTCTCTTCCTTACCTGTAAGGAACGTCCAGTTAGTTAAATCGAGATTTCTGATTTCGGCAAATTTAGTCAAAATCTCAGGAGTATCAATCAGCGGATCAAAACTGATTGAGATGAATTCAATATTTGCTGATTCTTCTTTACTTAAACTTTCCTGAACCAAACGCATATTGTTTGTTGTGAGTGGACAAATATCCGGACAGTTTGTAAAGATATACCCGGTCACCAAAGTTTTTCCTTCAAAATCTTTTGGGAAATTTACAAACTTTCCATCTTGATCAATCAACTGATAATTTATCTGTTGCAAATTATCAATTACAGGTAAACTCTGTTTGCAGGATATAAAAATAAAACAAACGGCGACTGTAATAATCCAAATACTTATAAAGCGAATAAAAGATTTTTTTAACATAATTATCTATCAATATGATTAATAAACTGATTTGCATAATGAACCGGGGTCAACTCTTCTCCTGTTGCCCGTTTAATCAAATCAGACCAATGATAACGAGCGCCTGGCTTAAAAATATTTTCTTTTAAATAGTTACCGACTTCATTGTGTCCCGTAAAACTTTGCAGATTTGTATTATCTGAATGCAGAATATTTTTTGATATATAATTGTTAAGCTGTGAGGCTAATAATTCGCCAAGCATATAATTATGATAGTAAGCAGGGTAAAGCGCGATATGAATTTTAGAAGCCCAGTCCGGCTTATCACGGACTTTTGGTTTTTTAATTCCTTGATATTTCTCAACAAGCTGCCACCAAAGAGAATTTAAATCCTGATCAGGATTTTCATACATGGATTTTTCAAATCTAAACATAACTTGCACCCAGCGGGAAAAAGTCAGCTGTTCAAGCCGCAATGAGTTGAAACAATCTTTCGAAATTTTTTCCTTTTCAGTTTCTGAAATTCCAACCACATCCTGTAGCCATTGCGGATTTGAAGCTAACCTGCCGAATAACATTGCGATCGCTTCTGTTGTGAAAATATGTGCCTGATCTCTTAGCTGCCAGGGCAATTTAGGATCAACATATTTTGAATATACTGCATGACCATATTCATGAAGCATTGTGCCCATCCATCTGTGATCGGATTTTAAATTGCAAACGACCCTTACATCGCCCTCTTTATCAATATCTGTACAGTAAGCATGCTGGTATTTTCCTTCTTTTTCAAAAAGATCACTCTTTTCAATCAAATCATCAATAGAAAGTCTTATCCCCTCAAAATATTCTCGTGTAATTTTCACAAGGTCTTCATTTTCAAAATAGCTGTTTAAGTCCGCTTCATAAATTTTTGGTCCTTGTTGAAAATATTTATCCTGATAATGCCACGGCATCAGGCCTTCTTTTTTAATTCCGTAATTATCAGCAAGGTGTGTATCAATATCTAATTTTAACTTCAAAAATTCGCTTCGTGTCAGATTATCCAGAGCATCAAAAAGACTTTGAATTTGAGCACTGCTTTGTTCGCTTAATTCCAGACTCATACAATGATAATTTTTGAAACCTAATTTACGTGCGGCCTCATTTCTCATTTTTACTAAATTAATAACATCGTTAGCAGCAATTTCACCAATCTCTTTACTGGCTTCCCAAGTGGATTTAAGTTCCTCACAGTCTTTTGAGTTTTCCAAAATTTTATCAACTTCGTTATCAGTAAGTTTTTTATTATTAACTTTTGCTCTGTAAGTTGAAAATTTTTCTTCAACTTGAGTTGAAAGTTTAATAATTTTTTCTTGTAGTTCGGGATTGAATTGATTACCTGCAAACTCATTAAAAATTAATTTTAATTGGCGTTTCAGCAGTGGATCTTTAATTTGATCGGACTCTTTGAATTCCCTCAACTTTTTAAATATTTCAGCATCGGAAAAATATTTACTTATTTCAATTTCAAGTTCCGCGACTTTTTCGTAATCCTCTTTTTTGCCGCTGATACTTGCGTTAAAAAAGGAAAGATGTGTCTCTTTGAATAAAGGAATTACCCTCGATTCATGTTCTTCCAAAAACTTCCTGAAATTATTTTCCATTAGCCCCTCAGCCCTTTAGAAATATTTGAAATTAGTTTATTAATAATCTAACAGGTCTTCTCTATGTAATAATAAAATTGCTGCTTGCGGTACAATTACAAGTTTCTCTTTTTGAAATTCAATATCAATGGAATCTTTCTTCAAGTAAAGTGCGAAGTCGCCCGGTTTAGCCTGCAATGGAATATATTTTGTAACTCTATCTTCTTTCCACGGCTCGTCATCTTCAGTTGCACTTGCAACCGGATAACCGGGTCCTACCTTAACAATGTAACCACCTTGAACTTTTTCCTTTTCAATAACGCCCGGCGGAAGATATAAACCACTATTAGTTTTTTGAAGGTTATCTTCCGGTTTAATTAAAACTCTATCGCCAACGACTATTATTTTTTCAGTATTAATCATATCTAAAATTAATAATTTTTTATTCATTCGTAATCAATCATTCTCGAACTCAAATTAAACAATCATTTGGAAATTATCATTCCAAATTACTATAAATGTAAAACAAAAAATTTTATAAAAGGTTGCTCGCTAATTCTGCTAACTCCGACCTTTCCCCTTTTTCCAAATTTATATGAGCGTAAAGTTTCTGTCCCTTAAAATGATCTATCAAATAAGAAAGTCCATTTGATTGGGAATCCAAGTATGGGTGATCGATCTGATAAATATCACCGGTAAATACTATTTTAGAACCTTCGCCTGCGCGCGTAATAATTGTTTTAATCTCATGCGGAGTTAAGTTCTGTGCTTCATCAACAATAAAATAAATTCGTTGAAGACTTCTTCCACGAATATAACTTAATGGTTCAATTACAAGTTTCTCTTCCTTAAGAAGGCTATTTATGAGCACATGGTTTTTATCAGTTTCTTTATACTGATCTTGAATTACTTTCAGGTTATCCCAAAGAGGCTGCATGTATGGACCAAGCTTGCTTTCAATATCCCCGGGTAAAAATCCAAGGTCTTTATTACTTAAAGGCACAACAGGACGAGCAATATAAATTTGACGATAGCTTTTTCTCATCTGCAATGCGCTTGCCAAAGCTAGTAGAGTTTTTCCGGTGCCGGCTTTACCTGTTAAGGTTACGAGTGGAACAGAATTATTCGACAAAGCATTAATGGCAAAAGTTTGCTCAGCATTTCGGGGATTAATACCAAATGTCGGCACCTTATCCACCTTACTGAATATTTCTTGTTCCTGATTAAGACTTGCGAGTACAGATCTATTATGATTTCGAATAATGAAAAATTTATTCGGTACGGTTTCGCACTTCAATTTTTTACTTAATGCTTTTGCATCAACTTCAAAAGGAGCTTTGTAAAATTTTTGAATTAATTCATCATCAAAATCTTCAATAATATCTTTACCGGTATATAGATGATCTACACTTCCTATTCTGTCGGTTGTATAATTTTCTGCCATTAAGCCCATAGCTTTGGCTTTCATCCGCAGATTCACATCTTTGGAAACGAGAATTATTTTTTCTTTTTCCTTGCTGGCTTTCAAAAGATTGTAGGCAGCACTCAAAATTCTATGATCTGGATTATCTTCTCTAAAAGATTCCTGAATTTCTTTTGAGAGTCCTTTTGAAATTACAATTCGTACTTTTCCTTTGCCTTTACCAATCGAAACGCCGCCGTTAAAAATTGCGCTGCCTGTTAAATTATCTAAGGTTCTCGTGAACTCTCTAGCATTTAAATTTATAACTTGACTACCACGCTTGAAGTGATCAATTTCTTCAATTACCGTTAAAGGTATAACAATATTATTTTCTTGAAATTGAGTTATACAAGTTGGATCGTGAAGAATTACGTTGGTGTCAAGAACGAAAGTTTTTGGTGTTTTAGTCCTTGCCATAATGTTTTTTTTTGAGGAAAAAACCTATTATTATGTTGTTACAAAACTTAAATTATTTAGTATTTAAAATAGAAATATTTGACAAAAAAAATAGGGAAATAATGCTCTGTTTAAAGTGTGACTCGAATCCAGAATGGATTATTGCTACGAAAAACAACTTAATTGATGTAATTAAAGATCATGCCCATTGCGAAAAAAAAGCTGCCGTGACCGGAATGAATTTAATAAATAATTATCCGGATAAAACCGATCTTTTATTTGAAATGGCTGAGTTGATTGAAGAAGAGATCGATCATTTTCGATCTGTAATAAAAATATTAGAAGAGAAAGGAGAAATACTTGGCGAGGACAAGAAGGATGAGTATGCTCAAAAATTATTCGGCAGATTAAGAAAGACTCAACCGGATAGATTTTTAGATCATTTACTTGTTGCGGGGATTGTGGAAGCACGCTCATGCGAACGATTGCAGATTCTGGCCGACAATTTAGAAGATCAAAAATTGAAAATGTTTTATGCTGAATTGGTTAAGTCCGAAGCCGGTCATTATATGGCATTTATAAGACTGGCAAAAAAATATTTTGATGAAAATGAAGTAAAAGTCCGGCTCAACGAGTTAACAGATATTGAAGCTGAGATTGTAATGTCATTACCTAATGAACCAACGATGCACGGTTGATTCATTTTCATTTTGAATTATGTTTGATACCGTTCCAAATAATCAACGCCCATCCAATTAGAAAACTTACACCACCGATTGGAGTAATGAGTGCAAATGTTTTTACGGCTGTTATCGAATAAAAATAAAGTGAAAATGAAAAAAGCAAAATTCCGGCTAAAATGAAATAGAATGCTTTCGAGAATTCTTTTTTATCAAAAAGAGCAATTGCTAATAAGGCAACGGAATGAATTAAATGGTAAAGAATTCCGGTTTTGTATATTTCCAGCATTTCTATGGTTAATGAGTTTTTTAGTCCGTGCGCACCGAACGCACCAAGTGCTACGCCAATAAAACCTGCTGTTCCTGCAATAATAATTTTTGATTTCATTTTATTGTTTATATTTTTTTATAGTTTTTATAATTCAATTTAGAAATATTTTATGTGAAAAGTGAAACGTGCCTGCGAGCAGGCAGGAGTGAAAGTGAAAAGAAATCAGAAAAATGTAGCTTTTTATATCTCTATCATTTTACTTTTATTCTTGAAATCTTGAAATCTTGAAATCTTGAAATCTTGAAATCTTGAAATCTTTCAATTATTTTTTTGGAGTAACATATGGCAATCCAAACTATAAATCCAGCAACGGGAGAAGTGATAAAAACCTTTGGTGAATTTTCTGATGAAAAAGTAAATCAAATTATAGAGGATAGCCATGAAACATTTTTAAAATGGAGAAAAACACCATTCGACTTCCGTAAAAACTTAATGCTTAATGCGGCGAAAGAGTTAAGACATAATAAAGAAAAGTATGCTGAAATATTGACCTTGGAAATGGGGAAGCCAATAAAGCAATCATATGCAGAGGTTGAAAAATGCGCCTGGGTATGTGAATATTATGCTGAGAACACAGAAAAAATATTAGCAGATGAGATTATTGAAAGCGATGCAGACGAAAGCTATGTTCGCTTTGACCCAATAGGTATTGTTCTTGCCGTTATGCCGTGGAATTTTCCCTACTGGCAAGTGTTTAGATTTGCTGCACCTGCACTAATGGCTGGCAATGTGGGACTCTTAAAACATGCATCAAATGTGCCGATGAGCGCAATGGCAATTGAGGAAGTTTTTATCAATGCGGGATTCCCAAAAAATGTTTTCAGCAATCTCCTAATCGGCTCGTCAAAAGTTAGGAGTGTAATTGAGCATCCTCTTGTAAAAGCGGCTACACTAACCGGCAGTGAGATAGCAGGCAAAAAAGTGGCTGAAGCTTGCGGTGCAAATCTTAAAAAAACAGTTATGGAACTTGGGGGAAGTGACCCATTTATAATTCTTGAAGATGCGGATATAACTGCTGCGGTTGAGCAAGGTATTATGTCCCGATTAATTAATAATGGTCAAAGCTGCATTGCCGCTAAACGATTTATTGTTGTTGAAGAAATTATTGAAGAATTTGAAAAACTATTTGTTGAAAAAATGTCCAAAATTAAAATTGGCGATCCCACGGATATTGAAACAGAGCTTGGACCGATTGCAAGGGAAGACCTTTTAATTGAGTTAGATGAGCAAGTGAAAGCCTCCGTTAAAGCGGGAGCCAAAATAATATTGGGCGGAAAAAGATTGGAGAAGGAAGGTTCATTTTACCCAGCAACCATTTTGTCGAACGTGAAAAAAGGAACGGTGGCGTATGAACAAGAATTATTCGGTCCGGTTGCGATTTTAATTAAAGCTGAGGATGAAGCGGATGCAATAAGAATTGCCAACGATTCAGATTTCGGTTTGGGTGCTTCCTTATGGACAAACAATAAAGAGAAAGCAAAAATTTTAGCCGGTCAAATAGAATCCGGATCAGTATTTATTAATGGCATGGTTAAATCTGACCCGCGATTGCCATTTGGAGGAGTGAAAATATCCGGCTATGGAAGAGAGTTATCGCATTACGGAGTTAAAGAATTTATGAATATTAAAACGGTATGGATAAAGATGGTGAAAAATGAAAAGTGAAAAGGGGAGATGTGAATGGTGCGGAACTGATCCGCTATATGTAAAATACCACGATGAAGAATGGGGAGTGCCAGTTCATGATGATAGAAAACTTTTCGAATTTTTAATTCTTGAAGGAGCACAAGCAGGACTTAGTTGGATAAACATATTGAAGAAGCGTGAAAATTATATCAAAGCTTTTGATAATTTTGATCCTCTTAAGGTAAGCCGTTATTCAGAAAAGAAAATTGAAAAGTTATTACAGAACCCCGGCATTGTCCGGAACAAATTAAAGATCAATTCAGCTGTAGGCAACGCAAAAGCATTTCTAAAAATTCAAAAAGAGTACGGCAGTTTTGATAAATACATTTGGAGTTTTGTTGGGGGTAAACCAATAATCAATAAGTGGAAATCGTTGAAAGAAATTCCGGTAACAACAAAAGAATCTGATGCAATGAGTAAGGATTTGAAAAAACGGGGATTCAAATTTGTAGGCTCAACAATTTGTTATGCGTTTATGCAAGCTGTGGGTATGGTAAACGATCATACTAAGAAATGTTTTAGATACAGAGAACTAGTTTAAAACAAAAAGCCGCCCGAAGGCGGCATTAAAAAACAATCTATATCAAACTACTTTCATTAGTAGGCTAAGTAAAATGCCCGCCGCAACTGCTGAACCAATTACTCCGGAAACATTTGGCGCCATTGCATGCATTAGCAAGTGATTTGATGGATCTTCTTTCAATCCTAAATGCTGAACAACACGCGCGCTATCCGGTACAGCCGAAACACCTGCTGCACCTATCATGGGATTCAATTTATTATCGCCTTTCAAAAATAGATTCATAAATTTAGCAAAAAGAACTCCGCCTGCCGTTGCAATTGCAAATGAAATAGCGCCAAGAATAAATATATGAATTGACTGCGGAGTTAAAAATGTAGTAGCCTGTGTGGAGGCCCCAACTGTTAAGCCAAGCAGTACAGTAACAATATCAATTAAAGCTTTGCTTGATGTATCAGCCAATCTTTTAGTAACTCCCGATTCTTTTAGCAAGTTACCAAAGAATAGCATTCCCAATAGCGGAAGACCGCCCGGGGAAATAAATGTTGTTAATATTAATCCAACAATGGGAAATAAAATCTTTTCCAAACGTGAAACCGATCTAGGCGGTTTCATTTTTATTTTCCGTTCTTGAGGACTGGTCAATAATTTTATAATTGGCGGTTGAATAACCGGAACCAGAGCCATATAAGAATATGCGGCAATGGCAATCGCCCCAATCAATTCCGGGGCAAGTTTAGACGAAAGGAAAATAGCAGTTGGACCATCAGCGCCACCGATAATGCCGATAGCGGCAGCTTGTTCCTGAGGAAAGCCTAAAGCTAGTGCCGCCATAAAAGTTAAAAATATACCAACCTGAGCAGCTGCTCCAAGAAGCATTAATTTTGGATTTGAAAGAAGAGCGGAAAAGTCTGTCATTGCACCAATACCTAAAAATATTAACGGTGGGTAGATTCCTTTTGTAACACCGTAATATAAATAGTTGAGAACACTGCCATCTTCATAAATTCCTAACTGAAGTCCTGCGCTTTCAAAAAAAGGAATATTGCCAACGAGAACTCCAAATCCAATAGGGACCAATAGTAACGGCTCATATTCTTTTGCTATACCGAGATAAATAAAAACCATACCGACGAGCAGCATAACAGTATGCCCGACGGTCAAATTTGCAAACCCGGTATATTGAAAGAACGTTGCGAAGCTATCAATAAATTGTTGTAAAATTTCCATCAATTAGCTCCCTATCTCAACTAGCGCGTCACCTTCGAGAACTGAATCGCCAACATTAACTTTAATAGCTTCTATCTTACCTTCTTTATCGGCATTAATATTATTTTCCATTTTCATGGCTTCCATAATAATTAACTTATCACCAATCTTAACAACATCGCCGACTTTAACTTTTATTTCCAAAATTGTTCCTGGTAAAGGTGCCTTCAAAACGCCCGCGCCTTTCCTTTCGCTGGGTTTGCTTGTTCGTGCTTTATCAGTATCTGCTGAAAGCACTGCAGGTTTTCTAACAAGCGTTGGAGTTTTAGAAATCTTTTTTTCATGATGAACTTCTACTTCATATGTTGTACCGTTCACCTCAATTTTTGCGATATCATCTTCAATACTAAGTAGGTCAACGTCATATTTATTACCGCGTATTGTAAGCTTAAATTTTTTCATTTTACTTCCGTTTTATTTCCTTAAAGGATTTTGTCTTAAACCATACAACTTGCTGCTCCATGGTGAATATGGCTTTTGAACTTTTTTAATTGTTACAATTGTATTCTCAAAATCATGTACTTCCTGAAAATGAAGCATTATAGCTGTGGAAATTGCTGCAGCTATTTCACCGGGAACGTCTAAATCTTTTACTTCTACTTGTCGTCCTTGGGCGCTTAGTTTTTTTCTTAAGTTCAAATGAAGCAGTTTTGTTAAATATTTAATGAAGAAGAATAAAGTTACTAATGCTAAAAAAACAATAACATAACCAATTATTGAAATTATTATTCCATCGGTACCAATATTTGACAAATTAAAAGTAAGCTCATTTGATAACCCGGATTCTTTTGCAGCAGCAGCCGTATCAACTACTGCTTTTAATGAATCACTATTTTGTATCGAATCATAAAACATAATTGTACCTAATTATAAAGGAATATTTGAATGTTTCTTTGGCGGATTAGTATCCTTTTTAGTTGCAAGCATTTGTAATGCCCTAATAATTCTGAAGCGAGTATTTCTTGGTTCAATAACATCATCAATGTAACCGTACTTAGCTGCAACATAGGGATTTGCAAATTTACGTTTGTATTCTTCTTCCTTCTTCTGAATGAAAGCTGCTTTCTCTTCTTCATTCAGAATTTCCTTTAACTCACGAGCGTGCAAAACTTCGATAGCGCCTTTGGGACCCATTACTGCAATCTCAGCACCCGGCCATGAATAGTTAATATCACCGCGTAAATGTTTGGAACTCATAACATCATAAGCTCCGCCGTAGGCCTTTCTAAGTATTATCGTAATTTTAGGGACAGTCGCTTCACCATAAGCAAACAGAAGTTTTGCGCCATGAATAATTATTCCGCCATACTCTTGCGAAGTGCCCGGTAAAAATCCAGGTACATCAACTAAAGTTACGATCGGTATATTAAATGCGTCGCAGAACCTTACGAATCTTGCAGCCTTACGTGAACAATTTATGTCAAGAACACCGGCAAGATAGTTAGGCTGATTAGCAACGATGCCAACAGGATTACCGTTAAACTTTGCAAATCCTGTAATAATATTTGGTGCATACATCCTCTGTACTTCAAGAAATTCGCTGTAATCAACAATGGAATGAATTACATCTTTTACATCGTAAGGCTTATTCGGATTCTCGGGAATAATAGTATTTAATGCGTCATCCAAACGGTCAATTGGATCATCGCAATTAGTTGCTGGAGGTTCTTCCATATTATTTTGCGGAATATAACTGAGCAGTTTTCTAATAATTAAAATTCCTTCTTGTTCATCATCAGCAACAAAATGAGTTACGCCAGATTTTGAAGCATGCACAGAAGCACCGCCAAGTTCCTCATCGGTAACAGTTTCACCGGTTACTGTCTTAACAACTTTAGGACCGGTAACAAACATGTAGCTTGTTCCTTTTGACATAATATTAAAATCTGTAAGAGCAGGGGAGTAAACCGCACCGCCTGCACAAGGTCCAAAGATTGCCGAGATTTGAGGGATAACTCCGGAAGCCATAATATTTCTTTGGAAGATATCAGCATAACCGCCTAAACTTTTTACACCTTCCTGAATTCTAGCGCCGCCGCTATCGTTAATACCGATTACCGGAGCACCTACCTTCATTGCCTTATCCATTACCTTACAAATTTTCTGAGCATACATTTCGGAAAGTGAGCCGCCGAATACTGTGAAGTCTTGTGAAAAAATGTAAACCAAACGTCCGTCAATTGTACCGTATCCGGTTACAACACCATCTGATAAATATGATTGTTTATCTAAACCAAAGTCAGTAGTTCTGTGGGAAACGAACATATCAAATTCTTCAAAGCTACCTTCATCAAGCAGCATTTCAATTCTTTCACGCGCGGTAAATTTACCTTTTTTATGCTGCGAGTCTATTCGTTTTTCACCGCCGCCTAATCGCGCTTTTTCGCGCATCTCCATCAATTCTTTTATTTTATCTTCTATAGCCATTTAAGCTCCTTTAATAAAAGCAGTATTGCATTTATATTATAATTTTAGTCTTCGCAAAATTCAGTTAATACACCGTGTGTTGATTTGGGATGAAGGAAGGCAATGTTTAATCCTTCTGCACCTTTTCTCGGCTGGGTATCAATTAATCTAATATGCTTTTCAGCTGCTTCATTTAAAGCATTCTGAAGATCATTTACTTTAAAAGCCAAGTGATGGATTCCTTCACCTTTCTTTTCAATGAATTTGCCTATCGGTCCTTCGGGGTCTGTTGATTCTAATAATTCAATTTTTGTCTGCCCAACTTTAAAAAACGCGGTTTTAACTTTTTGATCTTTAACTTCTTCAATTGCGTAGCACTTTAATCCTAAAACACCTTCATAATAATTTATAGCACTATCCAAATCTTTAACAGCAATTCCTATATGTTCAATGTGTGAAAGTTCCATAATTTCTCCATTTAAAAAATAAGAATTTAAACCATTCAATTTATGTGCCCCTAATAAAGAGCATCATTAACATTAAAAAAATAATATAATTGATAAAAATAAAGATAATATATTCCGATAACACAACTTATTTTTATATATGGTTAAAAAGTTTCTCAATTGTTAGAAATTAGATTTTAATTAAAGAAAGTAATGCCGAAAAATTAATTTTTGGGTTCTTGACATTAATTATTTAAACGATTAAGTTTACTGCTCATTTTATTCCGCGATAGCTCAATGGTAGAGCATTCGGCTGTTAACCGAAGGGTTGTAAGTTCGAATCTTACTCGCGGAGCAAAGAAAGTCTCGATCGAATGTTCGGGACTTTTTGTTTTAAATCTTCGGGGCATAAAAACCATTTAGTAGATAAGCGAAATGTAAGAAGAGAGAAAAAATCAAATCCTCTTAACTTAATATTAAAGTAATAAGACTGACAGTCCTAACTAAGATAATGATGTCTTGGAAACTTTAAATAAATTAAATACCTTTAAGTACTGATACTCAAATATAAAAAATATTTAATCTATGATTTTTTGAGTTAATCTTATTTAGAGTCTATGCTTAAATATATTTACATAATTGCTTTCCTTTTATTTTTTTATTCGCAATCGTTTTCCATTAGCATAAAAAAAATCAGTAATAATGTTAATGAATCCGGCATACCATTTATAACAAATTATTCGCCATCAATTTATGAATCGCACGGTCAGAATTGGGCAATAGTTCAGGATAAAAATGGATTTATATACTTCGGAAATACAGACGGTGTTGTTCTCCAATATGATGGAGTTAGCTGGAGAAAAATTCCGATTGACAACGCAAGCATTGTCCGCTCTTTAGCAATTGATGCAAATGGAGTAATTTATGTCGGAGCACAAAATGAATTTGGGTATTTATCTCCTGACTCTCTAGGAACTCTGCATTACATATCATTGCTATCTGAAACTCCGGAAGAGTTCCGAAATTTTGGGGATGTTTGGCAAATTCATTTTGTTAATGGTTTGCTTCACTTCAGCACTAGGAAGTATTTATTCCGCCGCAATGAAAATGGAGTTTACTCGGTTTGGCAATCCGAAAATGTTTTTCATTCATCATTTAACCCGAAACCAAATCAGTTTTTTATTCATCAAAGAAACACCGGTCTGATGGCGTTGCAAAATGACTCATTAGTTCTGGTTCCAAATGGTGAAGTATTTAAGGATGACTGGGTTTATGTTATAGCGCCAACCGTAAATAAAAATCTATTAATCGCTTCCAGAAATTCCGGGTTATTTCTTTTTGATGGAGAGAGAATTACTAATGTAAATAGCCCCGCGGCAGAATGGATTAAAACTAATCAAGTATATCATGGCACAGTATTAAAAAATAATAACTTCGCATTGAGTACTTTGCGTGGCGGAATAATTATACTTGATCAAGATGGAAGTATTTTAAATATCATCGACAAGGAATCCGGACTGCAGGATAATCAAATATGGTTTGTATTTCAGGATTCACAAGATAATATCTGGCTGGCATTAAATAATGGAATTTCACAAATCGAGTATCCTTCTCCCTGGTCATACTTTAATGAAGCAAGCGGATTAGAGGGCAATGTTCACGATATTAAGCGCTCAAAAGATGAGATATATGCAGCTACCGGAATGGGGATATACAGATTAGCAAAGGATAAAAACAATCCGGGTAAAAATAAATTTAATTTATTAAAGGGGTTGAAAAGTCAATCGTGGGCGTTACTTCCTTTTAATGAAAGATTATTAGTTTCTTGCAACCATGGTATTTTCGAATTCAAAAATGAAAAATTTTCTCAAATATCTAAAAGGAGTGCGTGGCAATTTCATGTTTCGAAAACAGATCCAAACCGTGTTTTCCTCGGACTCGATCAAGGAGTATCTTCAATATATTATAACAAGGGTAAATGGATTGAAGAGGACCGGCTTCATGGTTTTAATGCCAATTCTCGAACCATAGCCGAGGACGAGCACGGCAGACTTTGGATTGGGACTGTGTACGAAGGGGTATACCGTATTGAGTTTGAGGAGAATTTGAATAATGTTAAAGCAATTAAACATTTTAAAGAAGATGCAGGGCTGCCATCATCAAAATATAATCTTGTATTCCCCTATAAAAATAGTATTGTTTTTGGAACCACCAAAGGTGTGTTTAGTTTTAATGAAACCGCGGAAACATTTTTACCAATTCTACTTACCAATAAATATCCCAATAACTACGAAGCTTATGCAATAATTTCTGAGGATAACGAGGGGAGCATTTGGTTTAATGCTGATGAAAAACTTATCAAGCTTATCAATGATTCGAATGGCAATTTTACCGCGCAGTACAAACCATATCTTCGATTGCCGGGAACTTCAATTTATACAATTTATCCGGAAGCAAGCGGTGCAAATTGGCTTGGTACACCGGAGGGAATTTATCGATTTGCTCATCCCATTGAAAAACCAACAGGTAATGATTTTTCGATTCAAATAAGGCGAGTACTTAGTTATGGTGATTCCCTAATTTATAGCGGAGCTGATATAACTAAATTTGATTCGCCAAAACTATCCTACACTACAAAGGCTATGCGTTTTGAATTTGCATCTCCATATTTTATTCGTGAGAAAGAAACAACTTATCGTTTTCAATTAAAAGGCTTTGAGTCTGATTGGTCATCATGGACGAAAGAAACGAAAAAAGATTATACCAATCTACCGGATGGAAAGTTTACTTTTGTTGTGCAAGCTAAGAATATTTATGGCGAGATAAGCCCATCTGCCCAATTTGATTTTGAGATTCAAGCCCCCTTATACAAACGTTGGTGGGCGTACGTTTTATATGTATTATTTTCTCTATTTCTCTTAACAATTTTTATAAGAAAATTATTAGACTACACTCGAAAGAAAACTATTAGAGAGCAGCAAAAAATTGAAGGGACAAGAAAAATAATGGAGGAAGAATTACGAAGCCAAGTAGCTGCAGATTTCCACGATGAATTAGGCACTCAGATAACTCGTATTTCTTTATTCAGTGAAATTTTAAAAAATGATTTAATTGATATTTCCGAAAGCGCAAAAAATTATTTGGAAAAAATAAGTCAGAATGCGGATAATCTATATAGTGAAACACGTGATTTTATTTGGCAGCTCGATCCAAAGAATGATACACTAATGGATTTTATATCGAGAATAAAAAGTTTTGCGGATGATCTGTTGGAAGAGACCAAAATTAATTTTGAAATAATAATCAGAATACCAAATGCTGAAGAAATTATTCTGCCAATGGAGATGAGAAGGAATCTAGTTCGAATTTTTAAAGAAGCATTGCATAACTCATTCAAATATGCTCAATGTGAAAGCATTATTTTCGAACTGAGAAAAGAAAAGAATGAGATAATCTTTAATATGTCTGATGACGGAATTGGATTTGATTCAACGAAAGCATCCAACGGCAATGGGTTGAACAATATGCAAAGCCGTTCGAAAAAAATTAATGGAAGGCTGAATATTAATTCGAGCAAAGAGACAGGAACACAAATTAATTTAACGGTCGGGATATGATTAAAGTAACTATTATTGAGGATGACAAAGATATTCGTGAAAGCTTGGCGATTTTATTAAACGGAGTTCAAGAATTTAGTTGTATATCAACATACGTAAATTGTGAAGCTGCATTAAAAAATATTGAGGATGATGCACCGAATGTGATTTTGATGGACATTAATTTACCCGGACTCTCAGGAATTGAATGCACAAAAGTTATCAAAGAAAAATTTCCAAAGACAGAAGTGATAATGTTAACGATCAGTGATAGTGATCGGGATGTTTTTAATTCATTATGCGCCGGAGCTTGTGGATACTTAAAAAAGAATACTCCGCCATTTAGATTAATTGAAGCAATAAAGGAAGCGAATAGCGGCGGAGCACCAATGAGTATGGAAATCGCACGGCTGGTAGTGGGTTCATTCCGCAAAGAAACACAAGTCAGCACATTAACATCTCGAGAAACGGAAATTCTAAAAAAATTATGCGATGGCTGTAGTTATAAAAAAATTGGTGATGAGTTGTTCATCGATTTAAATACTGTAAAATTTCATATTCGAAATATATATCGCAAACTTGAAGTGCATTCGAAAGGTGAGGCAATTGCAAAAGCAATGAGAGAAAATCTTACATAAGTTTTCCTTAAGCATTTAATGCTAATTATTAATCTTAAATTACACACCAATAGTAATTCCAACCCATAAGGGTGGGAACTTACATATCTAAATTAAATAAACCACACTTTTGACCAGTTACCTGCATTGAAAATCATTAGTATACTATTATTGACTTTTGAGAATTCCATAGTCATAAATAATTGAATTGAGGCAATAATGGTAACTGTTTCAAACCGACCACTTTCTATAAAGAATCTAAAAAAAGATATCCTAATTAAAGCTCTTGAGAGAAACGATGAACTTCATAAAGAATTTTATTCGTGTAATGCTGATGAATATGAGTTTGTTGATATAAATAATTTCCCAAATTATAAACTGCTAATGTTTCGCTGTCCTAAAAGTAAATCCACTTTATCTATAAAAATAAATAAGGAGTAATCATGAAAACATTTATAAAGTTATTGATAGCATTTTTATTGATTTACTTATTCAATAGTACATTTGTATTTACTCAGGACAAAATACAATTGAAATCCCAGTCTACCGCAGCTGTTGACACGACTTGGGTAAATCATTTTATGTCAAATAATCTTCCGGGAAAAATCCAGATCGCTGACATGGTAACAGATGCCTCCGGCAATGTTTACATTGTAGGGACGGTAAGAAATATGCTTTCAAGTGACGATTACATTACCATCAAATACAATAGTGCGGGTGTTGAGCAATGGTCGGCTGAATTCAATGGCACATTTAACTCAAGGGATGCCGGAGATGGCATTGCAGTGGACGCTTTAGGAAATGTTTATGTTACCGGCGGCAGCCGCAGTATTGGTACCGAACGAGATTTTGCGACAATAAAATATAATTCTGCAGGTGAACAACAATGGATAGCTTACTACCATGGACTTATAACTGAAGCATCTGATGAAGCAAATGATATTGCTGTTGATGATGAGGGAAACATATACGTAACTGGCGAGAGCGAATCAAATTCAGGTTATGACTTTACGACTATTAAATATAATAATGATGGTGAAGAACAGTGGGTAGCCCGCTATGATGGTCCTGCAAGCGAGAGTGATGATACGGGATATTTTATTGTCATCGATATTTCGGGTTACATTTATGTAGCTGGTAGAAGTGATGATAATAATGGCAGGGATGATTATTTAGTAATTAAATATAATTCAGCCGGTGAAGAACAATGGGTATCACGTTATAATGGTCCTGACAGCAAAACAGATCAGGTACAGGGAATAGAAGTAGATCAATTTGGTAATGTGTATGTAACCGGGCAGAGTTCAAATGCCAATTTTAAATGGGAATATGCTACAGTGATGTTTAACTCTGCTGGAGTTAAACAATGGAGCAGCCGCTATTCAAATTCAAATAATTCTAATGATCGAGCGCGTGCATTAGCTGTAAATGATTCGGGGTACGTTTATGTTACCGGTAGTAGTAGTGATGGTAATGATGATGATTTTATAACTATCAAATATAGTCCTACAGGCTCAGAAGAATGGGTTGTAGATTACATTGGTCCATCTAATGTTTATGATAGAGCGTATGAGATAATTCTTGATGAATTTGAGAATATTTATGTCACTGGAGAAAGTGAAGGCACAACTATAATTAAATATGATAAAGCCGGTAACGAATTATTAACTTCGAACTATCCTGATGTTTACGAGATTGTTGCACAATCTTTTGATGTTTCCGGCAAAATTGTTATAGCTGGAAATAATACAAACGGTGGTCACTCTTCAACATTTAAATTCACAACAACTGGAATTAAGGAGTGGGATAATATTAAACATGGTCCTCCACTTAGTAATGAATATCCTGTTGATATGGCACTTGATATAAATGGCAACCTGTTCGTAGCTGGAAATAGCAGTGGAGATTATTCTTTAATAAAATATAATTCTAATGGTGATGAATTGTGGGCAGAATTTTATAACGGTCCGGATAATGCATATGATTACCTAACAGCAATTACGACTGATAATTTAGGTAATATATATTTAACGGGGCAAAGTGGACCTGCTGGAAATGATAAAGATTGGGCGACAATTAAATATGATCCTGAAGGCGTAGAACAATGGGCAGTTAGGTTTTTAGGCATTGCTGACTATCATGCTTCTGCTGAAGATTTAGTGGTAGACGCTGATGGGAATGTATATGTAACCGGATATTCACCGAAAGATGTTTCGTTTAGCAGTATTGATATTACAACCATAAAATATAACTCTGCCGGGGAAGAAGAATGGGTTGCGTATTACGATGGACCTGCAGCAGACCGTGATGAAGCTCGTGCCATTACGATTGATCCGTTTGGTAATATTTATGTTACCGGTTACTCTAAAGGTTTAACTAGCAATGATGATTTTGTTACTATTAAATACAACCCAGCCGGTGTTGAACAATGGGTGAGGCACTACGATGGAGATGCAAAATCTGTTGACGAAGCAATAGATATTGGGATTGATCATCTTAACAATATTGTTATTTGTGGTTCAAGTACAGGAATTGGAACCAATATTGATTTTGCAACCGTTCAATATAATTCATTGGGCGAAGAGCAATGGGTGCAGCGTTTTAATGGAACAGCAAACCAAATGGATGTTCCAAAGGAATTAGCAATTAACGAGAGTGGTGATGTATTTGTTACGGGATTTACTTATGGGTCAAACGATCGTGATTATTTGACAATTAAATATAGTATTGACGGCGTTCAACAGTGGGCATCCGAGTATAATGGACCGGGTTATAATTTTGGTAATGGAGATGAAGCAAATTCAATAGCCATTGGGGATAATGGAAGTATTTATGTAACAGGTGTTAGTGAAGGATTTTTTGGCAGCTATAATTATGCTACTCTAAAATATAGTTCGGAAGGTAGTGTTGAGTGGATCACTAACTATAATTTTAAACATGATGAACCGACAAGTGTTGTTACAGATGGATTGGGGCATATATATGTAACCGGGCAAACTGTGTTTGATTATGGCGAAGCAAGAGCAACAACAATTAAATATACTGATGAAATTTCAACAGGTATTGGATCCAAGCATAAAGGTATTCCTGAAGTTTTTCAACTACATCAAAACTATCCTAATCCGTTTAACCCAACTACTGTTATTTCTTACCAACTAGCTGCTGCAAGTCAAGTTGAATTAAGTGTTTATAATCTGCTTGGACAAAAAATAATTACACTCTTGAACTCTTATCAATTAGCGGGTTATCATGAAGTGAAATTAGATGCCAGTCAACTAGCATCTGGAATTTACCTTTACAGAATTCAAGCTGGGGAATTTAATCAAGTTGAAAAGATGATTCTGCTTAAATAAGAAATGAATAATTATTTTTCAAAATTAATTTATGGGATAATACTATGAGTGCTAAAAGTATAAAAAGTTGTGTACTATTTTTAATATCATTTTTCATAAGTATTTCAATCGTTTATTCTCAGAATTATTCTTCTTCCAATTACAATCAATACTTTGCAAAAGGAAATAAATTAGCTGAAGAGTTAGATTTACTTTATAATCTAGATTTTGGTTTGCCTCCCGGAGGCTTAAATGCTGATCGGATTGGTGCAAAGATATCTGTTCTTTGTGATATCAACGGCGACGGCTATGACGATTGGGCAAGCGTGGGCGGTGCTGACTACGAGACGGGAATCGGCAGCAGGTCGATCCATTTCTTTTTGGGTGGACCGGATAGACTGCAGGAAGCGGCGCTGGCAGACTATATCATTTACAGCAGCTTGGAAATCCAACTAGGAAACGGTGTCTGGAAAGCGGGCGACGTAAATGGCGACGGTTTTGACGATATTATACTATTTTGTTACTACGTAAATACTACCGGCGGCGAATATGTTCATGCCCTGTATTTTGGCGGTGAGCCATTCGATACGGAACCGGATATTCTGTTCCGTAAATTAGAGGAACATCCCGGAGCTGCCTTCGAATCGTCGGATGCCGGCGATGTAAACAACGATGGTTACGATGATGTTCTGCTCAGTGTCAGCGGCAGTACCGATACCTCGCATGTTTACCTTTACTACGGTGGTGAAACAATGGATAATGTCCCGGATATCATTTTTGCCGGAGCTGTTGTAGCTAAGCGCTTTGGCGGGGCAACAGCAGCCGGGGACGTCAACAACGACAATTTTGACGACATAATAGTCTCTACTTACCAGGGCGCAGAATTATTTTTTGGCGGGGAGCAGATGGATACGGAGCCGGACATGTTGTTCGATGATTTCATGGGAGCCGGATTTGGAACCGGTCCCCAAGTCGCCGATGCCGGAGATGTAAATAATGACGGCTATGCAGATATTTTAATGACTGCGAATGTAGCGGAAACCAAAGCAATTATCTGCTTTGGCGGCTCACCGATTGATCCCGTTCCAGATGTAGTCATACCGATCTGGACGCCGGAGACCTATTTTGGCCTGAGCTCTTCATCGGCAGGCGATGTGAATAATGACGGTTATGATGATCTGATCTTGGGTACCAGTACCTATTGGCCCATTGAGCAGGGCGAAGCACGAATTTATTACGGCGGCGCATCGATGGACTCCATTGCAGATTATTCTGTTTTAGGTCCGCCGTACAATGTCTTTGGGTTTTCCGTTGCAGGAGATGCTGATTTTGACGGTGATGGATACTCAGATTATTTGATAGGTGATATCGGGAATGCAGGGTCTATTGATAAACACGACGAGGCTGGTTCAATTTCTCTGTTTTATGGCGGACAAACGCTGTCCGGCACACCGGCTGCATTTTATGAAGGCGTTGCAGCCGAGGAGGGATTTGGCTGGAGCGTGGCGCATGCCGGCGATATAAATAATGACGGTTTTCCGGATATTATAGTCGGGGCTCCCGATCATTATGGTCTTGCACAGAATGCGGGGGCCTATTATTACAGCGGCAGGGCGTATCTATTCCTGGGTTCGGCAACACCAGATACAGAGAACGACTTGGTTCTCGATACGGCGACCCCCTATAACGGTGATAGTCGTCTTTTCGGGCGAAATGTGGGCGGTTGCGGTGATATTAACAACGATGGTTTTTCCGATTTTTATGTGACTGAAAAATACCGGGTGGCTATTTTTCTCGGTAGCTCGGACCCCGACAGTATTGCTGATTATGTGATTACCTTAAATGTTCCAGATTACAGCGTTTGTGCACCGGGTGATGTCAATAACGATGGCTATGACGATATGCTGTTTGGTAAGCCGGGAGAGGGAACAGGAGGAACATGCTATTTATACCTGGGTGGTGAGAACTTGCTGGATGGTGTCGATGTGACTTTTTCCGGGTTGAATAGCGGTGATGCATTCGGCACAACTATCACTGCCGCCGGCGATCTCAACAATGACGGCTTTAATGATTTTCTGATTTCTGCCCCGGGCAATGATCAAAATAATGTTGACGCTGGTGCGTTCTATGTTTTCTTTGGCGCTGCAACTGTAAGCGATACCGCCGGGCTGGTCATTTATCGGAATGCCACTGTTTATGAAACTGTCTGTAGTGAAGGTGATATCAATAATGATGGTTTCAGCGATATTGCTATTGGAGATCCTTTTTACAGCGAAACCGCCTCCAGCTTTGAGGGAAAGGTGGATATCTATTATGGTGGTGCCAATATGGATGACGTGGCTGATATTGAATGGACAGGACGCGCCGGCAAACGGTTTGGGGCTTTGGTCCAGTTTTTCCCTGATATGAACGGGGATGGTTACGATGAATTCTTTTTAAATATCAATATTTATTACGGCGGTGCCGAAATCGATACAACGGTGGATATCAGCGAGCCCTTTGAAAGCATTCCTATAGTCGCCTTCCATGATGCTGAGAATAGAGTGCAGTTTGCCGTCGGTAAATCGTATCATAGCGGCCCTGGTCTGGGAATGGGGCGCGTTACTGTTTATTCAACTTCAATTGTAAACAGCCTGGATCCCGGACAAAATGGAATTAAGCCGGTTCAGTTTGAACTTCATCAAAATTATCCGAATCCATTCAACCCTTCAACTTCAATCAGTTTTACATTGCCTGAAGCAACTGTAGTTAAAATCTCTGTTTACAATTCTCTTGGTGAAAAAATTGTGGATTTGATTAATAGTCAGATGGAAGTTGGATACCATAAAATTGATTTCGATGGTGCCAATTTATCTAGTGGAGTTTATATCTACAAACTTCAAACAAAAAACATTTTGGAAATGAAGAAGATGCTGTTGCTCAAATAAAAAACAATACAGGAAATAATTTTAGCTCAGAAATTGGGAAACTAACTATGCAAAAATATGATTCATTAAGCCTTTTCATCCTGTTAATTATAATGTTAATTCCTTTTAATCAAAATTTAATTGCCCAAGTTCCGGCAACAGATTCACTTGCACTGGCAGCCATTTATAATACAATGGGAGGTGATACGTGGACAGATAACACAAACTGGCTCAATGGGTCTGTCGATACCTGGAATGGGGTTACTGTCAGCAATGGACGCGTAAAAGAGCTTGATTTAAATTCTAATAATTTACAAAACAGCATACCGGCGGAAATTGGAAATCTAACTGCCCTCGAAAAACTTAATTTGGGTAATAATCCTATCAACGGTCCTATTCCTCCCGAAATCGGTTCATTGGTAAATCTGAATTATCTTGGACTTTATATGACAGGTATTACCGGCTCCATCCCTTCTGAAATAGGATACTTAATTAACCTAGAACGATTTCAAATGAACAGTTGCCAAATTGATGGACCAATTCCTGCCGAAATTGGTAATTTGATTAATCTATCAGAATTAAATTTTACTAAAAATAACCTCAGCGGCAATATCCCGGTCGAAATTGGAAATCTGGTTTCCCTGCAAAAATTATTTTTGTATGAAAATCAATTAACCGGATCTATCCCGGTTGAGATTGGTAATCTGGACAGCCTGAAAATCATAAACTTATCTGATAATTTGCTAAACGGATCTATACCACCCGAGCTATCCGATCTCAGTAATCTTACTTTTTTACAGCTGTCCGAAAACCAGCTTACCGGATCAATTCCTGCACAATTAGGAGAATTAGTATCCTTAACAACTCTATCTCTTGATAACAACCAGCTTAGCGGATCTATCCCGGAAAGTATTGGCAGCTTAGTCAACCTAACTTTTCTTGGAATCCAGAGCAATCAAATTAATGGGATGATACCTGCTCAAATTGGAGGTTTAATCAATTTAGTAATTTTATATGCGTTTGATAATCAACTGACGGGTACTCTTCCACCGGAGATAGGGACCCTTAAAAATTTGGAGAGGTTTTATTTTCACAATAATGAATTGAGCGGTATCATTCCATCTGAAATTTGCAATCTTGAAAATTTAGATCGTTTATATCTGCATGGCAATCAGTTTGATGAATTACCCCCGCTCGATTCTCTAACAGCTTTGGTCACGTTAAATATTTCGGATAATAAATTTACCTTTGAAGATATTGAACCCAATATTGCGATACCCAGCGGTACATTTATCTACAGTCCGCAAGATAGTATAGGTTCCTACATTGATACCATGTTGCAGGAGGGCGATGACCTGCTTTTATCAGTTGAAGTGGGCGGCAGTGCTAATAACTATCAATGGCTGAGAAACGAAACGGAAATTCCGGGTGCAGTTAATAGTTTCTACGAAATAACTTTAGCAGGCGCTGAAGATATTGGTTCATATGTATGTCAGATTACAAACACCTTAGCCGCCGATCTTACTCTGCATAGCAAAGCCGCCAATGTTTCCGTTGAAGGTATTACTGCTGTTGATCATATTTCAATCGAAATTCCAAAAACGATGAGACTGTACCAAAATTATCCAAATCCGTTTAACCCAACAACGTCCATTAGTTTCACCTTGCCGGAAGCTTCAGTAGTTAAAATTTCTGTTTACAATATAATTGGTGAAAAAGTTGTTGAATTATTGGATCATCAAATGCCAGAAGGTCACCATAGTATAAATTTCGATGGAACAAATTTTACTAGTGGAATTTATTTTTACCGGCTTCAAACAAACAATACTACACTAACAAAAAAAATGATGCAATTAAAATAATTTTGATTTTTTAAAAATCCCGATCATGTGTCGGGACTTTGTGTTTTAAATAATTGAGATCAATTTGAAGACTAACTAAGATTAGTTATTTATCGGCTAAATATTGCCTTGCATAAATTTTGTCATGATGAAGCACATGTTTGATAAACCAATTTTTCAATATCGATGTTAACTTTTCGCCAATCTCAAGCTCACCAATTTTTAGTAAGTTAAGCATTTTAACAATTTGTTTAAGTAAAACTTTATGCTGTGTCTTGTGCACATGCAGATTGTCATACTCAAATGATTCCAGAAATTTTTCTTCTTCACTAAAATGATATTTTGTGTAATCTACAAATTCATAAAAAATATCATGTATCACTTTGGATTCACTCTCTCGCCCTTTAGATTCTTCTAATTTATTCATCAGATCAACAAGATGTTTATGCTGGTCATCAACTGTTTTTATTTCTACTTCGTATTTGGGTTTCCATTCTATAGGCATAATAACCTTAGTTTAAATCATTCCTTATTTATTATCGCAATTAAATCTTTTTTATTTATAGTGTTTTAATCACACGCCTATTTAATCGTGTGGGTCGGTAACAAATAGTATTATAAAATTGACCTTTAATAAATAATTCAAAATTAAAGGTGTTTTTATCTAATAAATTATTATTTATTTTAAATTAATTTTTAATAATTATTCAGGTTGAAAATGAGACACTTCCTAATATTTCTTTCTGTTTTAACTAGCTTAAATTTATTTGCTCAAAACAATGAGGAATTTCGTTCAACTTGGGTAATAACTTGGGAACACATAAATCGTTTTGCGTCTGTTGAGCAAAATAAAGCGAATGTAAGGGCAATTTTAGATGATCACGTTAAAGCGAACATGAACGCCGTGTTATGGCAGGCGCGTCAAAGCGGAACAGCTTACTATAATTCTTCCTTTGAACCCTGGGGTTATTATGCGGGTTCAGCATATCCGGGATATGATCCTCTAGAGTACGCTGTTCAAGAGGCGCATAAACGGGGATTAGAACTTCATGCCTGGTTTAATGCATTTCACGTTGCATCAACTCAATCAGGTACAATAGCTTCGGAACACCCTGAGTGGATTAATACGAATGTTGACGGTGAATATATGACTTCTTATCGTTGTGCATCACCTGGAATTGAAGCGGTACGAAATTATACTGTGGATGTAGCAATGGAAATTGTTAGAAACTATGATATTGATGGACTTCATTTGGACTTTATAAGATGGAATGAATATGATGAAGATGATATGAATGCTAATAAATCAATAATTGAACAAATTTCTATCCTTGATGGTGAGATTATCCAAGAAAAAATAAATGCAGGCAAAAATATTGAAGGTATAAAAAGATATATTTACGATTCTGAGCATCCTGCAAGCGGGGGAGTGCCTGCGGGATTCAGTTTATGGGATGATTGGAGGAGAGCAAGTCTTACTGAATTTGTTGGAACTCTTCATGACTCTATTCAAACTGTTAAACCATGGGTAAGATTGACTCCTGCGGCGCTTGGTAAATATAAAGTCGGTGGAGTTAATGGGTGGAATGGATATTATGTAGTTTTTCAAGATGCCGCGCTTTGGTTTAATCAAGGCCTTATAGATCAGCTGACACCAATGCATTATCATTGGACTTCTGGTTCGACTTTTTTAAATGAACTTACAACGGATTGGCAGCCAAATATTCTGCAGGGAATTGCAGATGGACGCCTTTATTCCGTTGGTCCAGGTTCATACATCCTTGATGAGAATAATGTTTGGTATCGTCACCCGGAAATTGTTAATAGCTGTCGAACATTATCGTGGGTTGATGGATTTCAATTTTTTAGTTATGGTACTTGGGATTCTTATAACTATTGGACTCAAGCCGGAAACGATTTTTTTTCAAGTAAAACAAAAGTCAGATCTATTGTTGATATGGGTGCGCCGGACGCATTATCATTAAGTATTCAAAAAATTGATTCGCTTAATTACGATTTAACACTCAGTCCATCTCCATTTTTAGATGAAATGGAATGGTTTATAGTTTATCGCTCAGAGGATGAAATATATGACCGAAATAATGATAAAATTATTAAAATAATTTTAAGTGATACCGAGACTGTAATTAGAGAAGATTTTTCTGATGCGACATATTTTGAAGGTAAATACAAATATTTTGTAACTGCTGCAAATCGATTCTGGAATGAATCGGATATTTCAAATGTTGTAGAATCAGATTCGGTTAGTTTTTCGGCACCTTTACCTGCAACACCTAATTTTGTAAGCGTATTTAATGTTGATGCAACAACATTATTTATTCGATGTGAAACAACAGAATTTGCTGAAAATTATGTTGCTTATATTTCCACTGATGGAATTACATATTTAGATTCTGCGATCTCTTCATCGAACGAAATATTTATTCCAGATCTCTTGGAAAACCAGGTTTATTACTTCAAAGTGAAAGCAAAAAATGTTCGCGGCTCATCACCATTTGATAATAAAATATTTGCAGGAGTGCCATCAGCAAATCCTCACAAAGTATTAGTTGTAAATGGTTTTGATAGGTCAACAAATACAAGGTTTGATTACATAAAAGAATATGCGGATCCAATCAATGATAATGGCTATCCGTTTTCATACACTTTGAATGATGCAGTGATTAATGAAGAAGTTACCCTAGGTGATTTTGAAACGGTTATTTGGATACTCGGAGATGAGAGCACCGCTGACGAAACTTTTAATTCAATTGAAAAAACCAAAATTATAGAATTCCTACAAAATGGTGGAAATCTTTTTTTATCAGGAGCTGAAATAGGTTGGGATTTAGGCAGAATAGGTTTTTCAACTATAGCTGATGTTAGTTTTTATAATAACTTTTTGAAAGCTGAATATATTGCAGATGCTCCAGGGGGGCAGTCCGGAACATATTATTCGATACAGCCAAATTTTGGCGGTATCTTTAGTGGAATATCACAATTCTCATTCGATAACGGTACTCATGGTACTTTTGATGTGGACTGGCCTGATGCAATTAATGGTGTGAATGGTGGAGTGAATCAGTTTACTTATACTTCCGCTCCCTCTAGCTCAAATACTGCAGCTGTTTCATTCAAAGGTATGTTCCCAAGCGGGACTCAAGATGGATCTGTAATCTATTTTGCTTTTCCTTTTGAAACTATTTATCCGGCAAATATTCGATTTGATTTAATGACAAAAATAATGAACTATTTTTATAGTCCTACCTCAGTTTATGATGCTGAGTTAAGTATTCCTGATGAATATAATTTATCTCAAAATTATCCAAATCCATTTAATCCAACAACAACAATTCAATTTAGTATTCCAAGAAGTGACTTTGTAACTTTAAAAGTATTTGATCTTTTAGGTAAGGAAATTTCGGTGTTAATTAATGAAGAACTGCCTGCAGGGAAATACAATGTTCTCTTCGATGCATCGAAACATTCAAGCGGAGTATATTTCTATACGATAAAAGCTGGTGAGTTTAACTCAACAAAAAAATTATTATTTCAAAAATAAATTTTTAGCTTGATTTGTAATGTTGATTAGGAAATAGTTAGATATTATAAAAGATTAAAATGCTGCAAGTACTTTGCTAATAATTCTCTATCCATAAAGGTAATTTTATCATTTTTAATATCAACAATATCTGCAGGCAGGGGATAGAGTGATACCACAAACAATCTATCGATGTCATTCTTCTTAGCTTGAAAATGTACAAACTCTTTGATAGATGAGTGATTTATATTTTCCGTTACCGCACAATTAATTTTTGCCGTAAGCTCTTTGCCGTCTTTATCAAATTTGCATGTAAGTATAATTCCATCTTTGTTATCATCATTCTGCATTTCAACATTTTTATAACCTAACGATTTAAAGAGTGAGCTGATATTTACAACAAGCTCATCACTTTTTAGTTTATCAATTTTAGAGAAAGAGGATTGCAGTTTTTCCTCTTCTTCCTTTTCCGGCGAGCCTTCCTTTTTATCTTTCTGCTTCAGGCCAATAATGTTTTTCCATTCATCATCGGTTAGGATATTGTTAAAGGTCTGAGGTGAAATATTATCACATAAATTTCTATTTGAAAATCCCTTTGAGCTAAGCGTACTTAAAATTGATTTTTCAATTTCGGTATCCGACCTATAATTGTACACTGCTAAATTTGATTGTCCTTTTGATTTGTAAATGATTGTATCCTCAACTTGCCATTGAGATGTCGGACTCCAAAGGGGATCAAAATGAATTAGGTATGGTGCAGAAGGAAGTGCTTTACGGGCACCGGATGATTTGAAACTTGCCAACAACACAGTAATAGATTTATCGCTTGAAAATTTATTTGCGGCAGCGCTAAGCTCTTGCGCTGACATACCGGCAAGAAATTTTATGTGTTTAATCTTTTCATCTTGCAGTATACTCTCTAATTGCTGTGTCCCTTGCTTATCATAATTGGAATAAACAATAACCTGACTATTATTATTTTGTATGGTTTTGATATGCTGTATTAATAATGCAGATTTATTGCTTGTTTGCTTTCCTCCAGCAAAGTTTGCAATCTGATTTAATTTGTGCAGAAGGAAAAGAACATTTGCTTGAAAGCGTAAAATGTTTCCCGTAGAGAGGAAATTTTCCAATTGGTTTCTTCCTTCTTCCAGGGCTTTTTTATAAGCAGCTTGTTGTTCTGAATCAAAATCAATCCATTTGTCCTGGCGCGTTACTAAGGGTAAATTCTCCGATACACTTTGCTTTGTGCGGTGAATTATTTTGAACTCATTCTCTTCATTAATTGTTGAGAAAAATAGTGAGTTTACTTCATCAATATTAAAATTTGAATTACTGCTGGAAAGGTTCCAAATATATTTCGAATTGCAATCCTTGATATAACTTCCAAACTTATCTTTATCTTCAACAATTCTTGTAAACTCATCGAATATTATACAGTCGAATGAACTTAGTTCCTCTTGTGTAATATTTTTATTTGCAAAATCATTTTGCAAACTTTTATAATCCACAATTTTTACAAATGATTTTTCATCCCACTTAACTTTTCTCTTACTTTTTGGACCAGTAACTAAAGAAACAGAAAATTCATTCGCCCAGGTTTCAAGTTTATCTATCCAGCCGATTGATGTTTCAGTCAATTGGGATAATTCGAAATTTCCAATATCATCATTATTAGCAACGACAAGAACTTTTCTAACGGCACGCTTGCGTACAAGCAGCTTAATTGCCATTATCGCTTGAATAGTTTTACCTAGTCCTAATTCATCAGCTAATATTGCTCGTCTATTCATCGAAAGAAAATCAACCCCTTCAATTTGGTAGTTATACAAACCGGTAAGAATAGTTGATTTTTCCTCCACTGAGATTTCAACTGAAGGCTGGGATAAAACATCAATAAAATATGATAGCGAATTTTCAATTTTTGACTTAGACGACTTAATTATTGCGTCTGTTACTGTTGATTTACTAATTGATGCCTTTGTAATGATCTGTAAGTCATTAGTCAATATTTTTGAAGAGAAAGAACTTATATTGAAGTCTGTCAGAGTAATCTTTTTAGGATCAAAATCCTGGAATGTAACTCTAAATAATTTTGGTTTTTCAAACTTCGGATCCTTTATATCAGTAAGTTCAAAAATTATTTCTGGCACAGAAAAATACTCATTTGCCCAAATTTCAGTTACATTAACAGCGGTTGGAAGATCATTAATGTTCTCTTTGCTGCTTCCAAGTACATCAGTTATTTTAGTATTACTGAAACCTTCTAGTTTAAACCCTTTGTAAATTTTTGAACTTTGTTTAACCTCATCCTTAAATTCCTTCAATAGATCAATTACTTCAGGTTTATCAGGTAATTCACTATCGCTTGAAGTAAGCTTGTTTTCAGAAACAAGAGTATCAGAAATTTCATTTTTATATTTTTCTAAATAGTCAATTGATTCGGTAGTTATTGATGTCCCTAAACCATAAGTTTCCGACAGATCATCTATTTCAATTTTATTATCAGCATCTAAATCGCCGATAGATAATGCTGCTTCGGATAAACTCACTTCAAATACCGTTGGTACTTGCTCTTCCAAATGATCAATAATTTTTGGAACCGACATCAAATAGTAACTTGAATCTAAATATGTATCGGGCAAACTGAAATCTGTTTCAACAAATTCATTAAATATTTTTTTACCGGATTTTTGTTTTTCCTTTTGCTCAGTTTTCCCATAAATACCAAAAACATCCGCAGATTTTGGACGGAAGTTTATTTCAAGCGGAACATCTTTTTCGAGACTGGGTTTTATCTCATTGATTACTGCAGGGCTGCCCTTTTCAACATCGAGTCCTGAGTGTTTGGGCTGTTCAATTACGAACTTCATTTCGGTGTAAGTTGTAGAAAGTTTTGCCGAAGTGTCTTGTAAATTTTCACCTTTGGTTTGAAGGTAAATCCCATCTTTTTTAGTAACAACACTTGCACTAAAATTAATTATGGTTTTATCTCCGTGCCCAAAAGTAATGTTTTTTGATTTTGTTCTTCCGAAATCAAAAAATACTACATTGGTTTTTGACTTTTTAATAAAGAATTGATCGAACGCATCTTCCAACTGTACTTCAGGAAAAGTGATTTTTACGAGCGCATACTTTGGCTTATTTAGCTTGTAAAAATCTAAATGAATAAGACCTGCCTGTTGAATCGCTTCAACAGGTTCAGCCCAATTTTCAGGTGCACTAATATCGATTGCTTTCTTTTTAGTAGCCGGGGAATCAAGATTGGTGATCGAAGCAGCAATCTTCTTTTTTACCTTCCGGTACATAATAAATTAATCTTTGCCTTTTTGAGTCTGCACTTGTTCGCATGCAACTTTTAGTCTTTCAAAAGGTTCTACAAGATGTCTGCTTTCAGAAATTGTATTCAGTTTATCCAAAATTTCCGGTAATTCATTTTCGAATCTATTCAAAGTTTCAGCTAGTACTTTAGAAGTACCATTGCCTGAATAGCCGGTAATTTCTTTGCTTGATGTGCCTGAACGAGCAGGACCTTCTTCTTCCTTATAAACACGAAGCACTCTTACTCCCTGCTTATTGTTCAATCCTAAAAATAACGGGTCGCGAACTACAATTATATCGACCTCTTCCTTAATTGCTTCCAATAAAGGAACTCCGATTAATTCAACCAGAATATGTTCAAGTAGAACATCGCCGTAAAGTGTTTTTTGAAAATTAGTAGGCTTAATTGGTGCGGTCACTCTAAATTCAATAGGTTTAGTATCAGTATCGGTTACGAGTATTGCACCCATTATACCTGCATTGTTTTCCAAACTGTAAGACTCTAAGAAGGCTATTGTTGTTAATTCCATCTACTCCTCTTCTCCATTTTAGTTCTGTGAATAATATTTCCTTTTTTCCTCTCA
>SWCD01011608.1_pt1 | contig 105316 bp, 90 predicted proteins | sample 4693011 | NCBI WGS metagenome assembly SWCD01 (sample SAMN10267278, study PRJNA491770) | bioreactor metagenome | isolation source: DHS bioreactor inoculated with marine | place: Japan: Omine Ridge, Nankai Trough | reverse complement strand
ACGTGGCTGAGTTTGGCGGAGCCAAACTCAATCCCGAGCGAAGCTCGGGCGGCTACCATCGCCCCGCCATGAATGAGATTGATCCCCGCACAATGATTGAGGAGCTCCGGACGCGTCTCACCGATGCCCGGAACTTCCTCGACGTCGCCGGCAAGGAGACTGAGCTCGTTGCATTGCGTCAGCTCGCCTCCGCACCGGACTTGTGGAACGATCAAGACCGGGCGAAAGAGGTCACGCAGCGGCTGGCTCGCTACGAGGGCATCATCGAGAAGGTAGCCAACCTGGAAGGGCGGATCGACGACGCCGAGGTCTGGCTCGAGCTGTCCGCCGAGGAAAGCGATGCCGAGACTGCAGCGGAAGCCGAGGCCGAGGTTGCGGAACTCGTCGGGGAACTCAATCTGCTGGAGCGAGAGAGCCTGTTCTTTGGCGAGTACGACGATCGTCCTGCCATTCTCAGCGTTCACGCGGGAGCGGGCGGGGTTGATGCTCAGGACTGGGCCGAGATGCTGTTGCGGATGTACGTGCGCTACCTCGAACGCACCCCTTTCAAGGTTGAGATTGATGAGATTCAGCCGGGTGACGAGGCAGGGATCAAGTCGGCGACGCTCACCATCAAGGGCGATCACGCCTATGGGTCGTTCGAGGGCGAACGGGGCGTGCACCGTCTGGTGCGGATCAGTCCGTTCGACTCTGCGGCGCGACGCCACACGTCATTTGCCGGTGTCGATGTAATCCCCGAGGTGGATCTCACAGACATCGAGATCAATCAAGAAGACCTCCGTATTGACACTTACCGGTCTCAGGGTGCCGGCGGGCAGCATGTCAATACATCGGACTCGGCGGTGCGGATCACCCACCTTCCCACCAATACCGTTGTCGCCTGTCAGAACGAACGTTCGCAGCTGCAGAACAAGAACCGGGCGATGCAGCTCTTGGCCGCCCGTCTCGCTGAGCTGGCCCGCCAGGAACGCCTCAACGAGATCGACTCGATTCGCGGCGAGCAGACCGAGGCCGGCTGGGGACGACAGATCCGATCGTATGTGATGCAGCCTTATCAGATGGTCAAGGACCTGCGCTCGGACTTCGAGGTAGGCAACATCAACGGTGTCCTCGATGGGGACATCGATCCGTTCATCGACTCCTACCTGCATTGGCGTCGAGCCCAAAAAGTGGACTGAGCCGGAGTTGCCGGAGTGAACCCGAATGCGCCGGTCTGCGACTCGCCTGCTTTGGCGGTGGGCCAACCAACAGAAACAACGACCCGGCCTGAGCCGGAGTCTCGGCGGGAGCTCCCATACCCGCAACAAGTGACGCCAGCTTCCTTGGTGTATCTCCCCGCTGCATGTAGCATTCGCCGTCGGCGGCGGAGAAGGGGAGAAGTAAACAGACTCTTGCTGGTCGGGCCGACACTGGCGGTCGGGCACTCCGACCCGCAAAGGGAGTTACATGATCCGTCTCCATAATGTCACCAAGGTCTACGACAACAGCGTCGTAGCCCTGAGAGAAGTTGGCCTAGAAGTCGCCAAGGGCGAGTTCGTATTCCTCGTGGGCCCATCCGGTTCTGGCAAGTCGACACTGCTTCGTCTGATGATGCGTGAAGACAAGCCGGATAGCGGAGAGGTCTGGGTTGCGGGCAAGCACGCGTCGGCCCTTCCGTCATGGAAGATTCCGCATCTGCGTCGTTCGATCGGCACCGTGTTCCAGGACTTCAAGCTCCTCCCCAACAAGTCCGTTTATGAGAACGTCGCGTTCGCGCTCGAGGTGACGGGACGTTCGCGTCACGTCATACGCAATCAGGTCCCGCAGGTCCTGAAGCTCGTCGGCCTGTCCAACAAGGCCGACCGGCAGCCCCGCCAGTTGTCGGGTGGCGAGCAGCAACGGGTCTCGATTGCTCGCGCCTTTGTCAATCGACCGCTGATCCTGCTGGCAGATGAGCCAACCGGAAACCTCGATCCGGCCACGTCGGTCGGCATCATGAGAATTCTCGACCGTATCAACAGGACGGGGACGACGGTCGTCATGGCAACCCACGATCACGCCATTGTCGATGCGATGCGACGCCGTGTTGTGCAACTCGATGGTGGCCGGGTCATCCGCGATCAGCGCAGCGGCGCATACGAGATCAGGGTCCAGTCCAACGTGAAGGCTGAGGAACCAATTGTTCCTATCGTCGATGAAGAGGCGGTCGCAGCAGAGATTCCGGCGCCTGAGCCCGAGCCACCGGTGGCCGCCGAGGAGAAGCCGGTTGCTGATGCACCGGATGAGGTCGGCGCACCTGTCGTCGATGAACCTGCAGATGACGAAAGAGGCGATGTCTGATGAGGATCGCCTACGTTCTCAACGAAGCCTTCAATAACATCCGCCGTAACGGATTGGTGGTTCTCGGTGCCGTTCTGGCCGTTTTCGTTTCTCTGTTTCTCACCTACGGCACGTTGATCTTTGGTGAAATTGCCGCGATCAACACTGCCAAGTGGCAGGACGATGTGCGCGTGATCGGGTTCATCAGCAACGAGTTCCGCGACGTCGACGGTCTCCAAGCCGAGATTCGGAGCTGGCCGGAGGTCGAGGAAGTGCTCTACTTCAGCCCGAGCGAGGCGGTTGATGAAGCGGCGCGGATCTTCGCCGACGACCCTCGGATGCTGCAGATCATCGAGGATGATCCGACGATCATCCCGGCGTCCCTTCGGGTGCGTCCGGTCGATCTGAACGACTACGACACGATTACCCAGCGGCTGACGAACTCGCCGGGTGTTTCTGACGTGATCTCTGCCGACGACACCGTCAAACAGATAGCCGCGATCAGGGACGGCCTGCGTGTCTTCTTCTGGGTGCTGGCGGTCGCACTGGGTATCGCTGCCGTTGCATTGATCGCCAACACGATCCATATGGCGATTTACGCACGTCGTGAGGAACTCGAGATCATGCATCTCGTCGGCGCCAGCAATTGGTTTGTCAGGACACCATTCATCATTGAGGGTGTCTTCGAGGGCGTCCTCGGGTCCGGTCTGGCTGTTGCCCTCGGCGTTGCGCTCTATCGCCTCGCCGAAGATCGGCTTTCCGATCTACCCGAGTTCATCAGCCTCACTGTTGACGGGACCTTCCTGATTGGTCGGGGGCTGTGGATCGTCGGATTCGGCGCCGTCGTCGGCGTCATCGGTAGCGGTATCTCGCTGGCCGTTCACAAATACGTCCGGACATGAAGCGCCTACTCGTCTTTGCGCTGGGCTTCGTCCTGCTGGTTCCCGGCGGGGTAGCGGGCGCATTCGACCTGAACGACGAGCTAGCGAATGTGAGCCAGCGGATCGACTCGATCAACTCGCAGATCGCTTCCGCCAACTCTTCGCGGACCGCTGTGGTCGCCGACATCGTGGAAACCCGGGATGCCCTGCAGATTCGACAAGCAGAGCTTGCGGCTACTGAGGGCGAGATCCAGGCAACCGAGGGTGAGATTGACGATTACCAAAGGGATCTCGAGATCTTGCGCTTCCAGCTCCAGGAGTCATATCAAGATCTTGCGGAGACCCGAATCCGTCTCGATGACTCGAAGGAACAGGCCCGGGAGTGGGTGCGTGCTGCTTACATCGGGTCCAACAGCGGTACCGAGACCATCGCCCTCTCGGCCGACTCGCTGACTTCGGTCTACGTCGGCCTGCAGTATCTGGACTATCTGGCTGCCGACACAGATCGAACGATGCTCGAGTACGAGTCACTGCAGACCCAGGAGGTCCGACAGCAGGATCTCATTCGGGCCGACGAGGATGAAGTCAACGAGCGAATTGAGGAACTGGACGCGATCAAGGCGGAGCTCGACGCTCTGGCTGAGACGCAGACCGAACTCGCCGAGGAGGTTGCCGCCGAGCTTGCGGTGCTGAGCGCCAAGCTAGATGCGGTAGATGAGGCAATCGCCGAGTTCAGCGATGAGCTCGATGGACTCGAGGCCGAGCAAGCACGTGTTGAGCAGCTCATCGAGGAGGAAGCGTCACGGGAGGGCGAGGCGCCCGGCATCCTGGTCCGTCCGGTCCCTGGGGCAATCACCTCCTCGTTTGGCATGCGGATGCACCCGATCCTCGGGTATTCGAGGATGCACTCAGGTGTCGACATGAGCGCCCCGTATGGTCAGGAGATCAAGTCCGGTGCGGCAGGGCGTGTCATTTTCGCCGGTGTCCGCGGGGGATACGGCAACACGATCATCATTGACCACGGTGGCGGGATGACGACGCTCTATGCGCACCAGTCGAGTTTCAACGTGAGCTACAACGACCAGGTTGGGGCGGGGGACATCATCGGATACATAGGCACGTCCGGCCTGTCGACGGGTCCGCATCTGCATTTTGAGGTCCGGATCAACGGAACGCCCGTGAACCCGGCCGACTACATCTAGGCGGCGGTGACTCATGGATGGAATCAAGGTTGTAGCCAGAAATCGCAAGGCCCGTCACGACTACGACATCCTCGATACGTTCGAGTGTGGGATTGTGTTGCGCGGCTCGGAGGTAAAGAGCCTCCGCGAGGCTCAGATTGAGCTCAAGGACGCCTACGCCGACATCCAGGGCGGTGAGCTCTGGTTGGAGCGGGCCCATATTGCACCGTACGGTTTTGCCGCAGGTGGCGGGCATGATCCGGAGCGTCCCCGCAAGCTGCTGATGCACCGTCGCGAGATCGAGCGGCTCATCGGGAAGATCAATGAGGTCGGACTTACGCTGATTCCCCTCCAGGTCTACTTCAAGAACGGCAAGGCGAAGGTCGAGATTGCCCTGGCCAAAGGCCGCCGCACCTACGACAAGCGCCAGAAGATCCGCGAGCGCATGGAGAAGCGCGAAATGGATCGCGCCCACCGCCGTCGCGGCTAGTTTCGCCTTGCCGGTGTCCGGCGCCACTGAGTAGTCAGTCCCCGCCTCGCCTCCGGCGAGGTTGGCCGAAGGCGCATCTCCTACGGAGAGGTTGGGGAACGTACCGCCGGATTGTCAGTCCCCGCCTCGCCTCCGGCGAGGTTGGCCGAAGCACCTCTCCTATGGAGAGGTGGGGGTAGCGGGGCGTTAGATCTCGGCAGTCATCGTCTCGAGCTGGGCGAAGATCTGGTCGACGCTCGTAACACCGAGAGCACCGGCAACCCGGAACACGACGGTCCCTTCGGCATCTGTGACCACCCAGAACGGAAACGCCGGCGTGCCGAACTTCGATGACACCTCACCGGTCTCGTCGACGATCACGGGGAAGGAGAATTGCTCGGCATCCAGATACGGCTGTAGCGGGTTGCCTCTACCGTCGTCGATTGCGGTTGTGATCGTCACCAGTTCGACATTGGGGAAGCGCGAGGCGTTCTCCGGCCACCAGGAAGCCAGATCCGGTAGCTCGGCCTGGCAGTAGGGGCACCAATGGGCCCAGACCATCCACACTCGAGCTGTCCCATCGGTCGGATCCAATGTCGTCTCTGCGCCCGTGTAGTACTCGGAGCCGCTAATCGTGGCCAGGGTCATCTCGCCGAGCACCGCTGGGTCGTTTGCGCTGTCTTCAAAGAGCGGAAGGCTCCCATCGGAAGACTGGGTCGGAATCGCGGCAGGCGATGCCCCGGCCGCATCGACGGCGGCGGTGACCTGGCGATCGAGAGCGCTGAGCTGGTCTCCAAGGATGTCAACGTCGCGCCGCAGCGGCTTCAGATCGGTGACGTCCTCAGTGAGGGCGGCAACTTCATCGGAGAGGCTGCTGGATTCTTGGAGTTGGAGGAATTGGACGACGAGGACACCGACCAGCAGGATCACTATCAAGCCGAGCATCAGCCTGGTCATGTCGCGCGGCTGCGCCGCCTTGGATGGGGCCGGTGTCTCTTCGGCGTCACCGTTGATTGTCTGCATTTCTTCCATGACGAGGAGTATGCCCGCGTTTGAATGTAAGGGCGAGTCGGGACTGCCGCTTGGGTGACAGTTACGTAGCGGCCGGAGGGACGATCTCCTGGGCTACTTCGGTTTCCGGCTCTGCCATGTGGTGGAATGTGACCACCGGCTCTTCGCTAGTGAGATCGATCACGACGTTCCCGGGGTCGAGCAGGTCCCGAAGCTGATCGATCGAGCCGGCGACCTCGGCGACGATGCCGTCGATCATGATGTTGTTGCCACCCGGCTCACCATCACGAAAGTCGGTCTTGAGGGCGATGATGCGCTTGTTCATGCCCCAGGCGATACCGGCCTCTATGCATGCCCCTTCGTCGGGGACACGGCCATCGAGGCAAAAGACGATAAGGTCGGCAGCCTGGACCTCTCGGATATTGAGATTGAAGATGTGCTCGCGTGCTTCGGCGAGAGTCATGCCGTCTTTCTCGATGAAGTCGGTGAGCAGGCCTACATCTTCTTGGGGGAACCAGGTTGAGTACCCGAGGTCGTGGATCATGGAGACGACCTTGCGATTGAACGAGCGTTCTGCTTCGTTGAACAGACTCGCCGCGTAATACACCCGTGGCTGGCGTGTCATGGATTGTCCCTTCTTACGGTCCCTTGCGCACCAGGACCGTCGGAACTGCACGCTAGCCGGGATTGGGAGGATATTGCACTTTTAGCGTATGGAAGGGTGCCGACAATGGAGTAGTCTGAAGGTATCAACCAATCCCATTCGTGGGGGTGACACGGTTTCGACTGTGAGGGTTGAGGTGTCGGAAGCGAGCCGAGGAACCCCGGAGTCCTCGTTAAATGGCCGGGATACAAATACGTGCCGACAACGAACTGGCACTGGCTGCCTAAATAAGGCGCCTGTCCGACCGGGGGGTTCCTGCCTCACCGGACCCGGGCAACGCAATGCAGGATGCACCCGTTCGGGAAGTCAAGACCGGCGGATCAAGATTTAGTTGACTAGGGCCTTGGGAAACTGGCCAGCAGAGTCCCTTGGCCCGAAAGCTCGCTGCTGGCTGCGCTCGGAGATGCCGGCGCCAAAACCTCATAGGACGGGGGTTCGATTCCCCCCACCTCCACCACGTTGGAAGGCCCCGCCAAATGGCGGGGCCTTCCTCATGTCACGAAGGGGGAACGAGCCCGGCATCCCAGCCCCGGGCAAGGTCGCCCGAGTCGAGGGTGGTCGAAGCCATGACGCCTGTGGCGTCGATGTCGGAGTCGGTGGCGTCGTCGGAGCCCTGATCCTGGGGCGACGCAACAAAGCCGTCTGGGATTCCGACTTCGATGTGGTATCCCCCGGCTGTCAGACCGACGAAGGAATATCTGCCGGCGCCATCCGTGACACTGGAACCGACCTCGGCTCCGTCTGCATTGAACAGGCGTACGGTGATGCCGGCGATGCCTGCTTCTTGGGGAGCCCGGATGCCGTCGGCGTCGAGATCCTCCCAGACTCGGCCACTGATCGCCGGGACAGGGATGAGGCCGGCGTCCCGGGTCGTGTTGTTTTGCCGCGGCCCGAGCGTGGTCGGTCTCATGACGCCGGAGTTGTCGATGTCGGAATCTATTACGTCGTCAGAACCCTGATCCCGCGGCGACGCCCTATAACCACCCGGGATGTCGACCTCGACGTGGTATTCGCCGTACCACAGGTTCCGGAAGGAATACCTGCCGTTGCCGTCGGTGACCGTTGAGTCCAGTTCAGTGCCATCTGCGTCGAACAGACGCACGGTGACGCCGCCGATGCCGGGCTCTTCGGGGCTCTGGATGCCATCGGCGTCGAGATCTCTCCAGACCAGGTCGCCGATCGCCGGAACCCAGAGCGGGTCATTGGCGCCGATGACGGCAACGTGGAGGTGGTCTTGATGGACGATGTCGTCGAAAGAGCGCTTCGTTCCGGCGTCGATGTCCCACGGGCTCCCGACCTGAATCACCTTTGGGTTTTCCCATAGCCATTGCACGAGAGCTTGTGTGGTGGATCCTTCTTCCCGATCGTCGATGACCTGCCGCCCGCCCACGGAGTGGATATCGATGGCCCGTCCAATCGTGTGGTGGCTGACTCGGTCGGTCTCGAAGACGTGATAGGGGTGGCCGGTTGCCATCACCGTCACGCTGTATGGGGTGATGTCGGCGATCTCCAACATCAGGTCGAGCAGGATCGGCGAGATCTCCCCGCCGAGGATGTCGAGGCGAGCCGAGTCGGGCATCTCGATCCGGGAATCGGCTGCGACTTCATGGGCGAGGATGAGATCCTCGATACTGTCGAAGACGCCGCCCGCCGAGGCGAGTTCATCGAACTCCCAACCCGATTCGCCCATTCTTACGCGGACATCCAGGGTCCGGATGACGGAGAACTCCGGTGTGGGCCCGGAGCCCACCGTCTGCCGTGTCACCACCATCACCGAAGCCTTCTCATTCCTCAGCCCACCCATTTGGGGGTACACGATCTCGCCGCGCGACCACCGTCCGACGTGGGTAAGTGGTTCGCTCACCTCGCTGAGGAGCAAGAGACCGTCAGAGCCGGCGATGTCGAGGAAACGCTCGTCCGGGCTGTCAGACTCCTCGTATGTCGTGAGTGCATACGCGATGTCGGAGGCGAGTTGCTTCGCCTCGCGTTCCACCTCTCCCTCGGGCACGATATACCGGGCATTGGGTTCCGGCGGCTCGAGGACGACGGTGGTCGAGGTCGTAGTCGTTGGCGCAGTGGTCGTGATCGTCGTGGTGGTGGTATCGGGGATCGTGGTGAGCGCGCTCGTGTCGAGCGTCACCGTCGTGATCGGCTCGATGTCGTCCGTTGTGGGCGGCGAACATCCCAAGACCAAAAGCACGGCCGCTACAAGACCGGCGAAGTTGATTGTCGAAGCACCGAATAGGCGACGCACCGAATCTCCCTTTGTGTCAGTGCAATCTTCCGCGGTCCTGGCCCGCGTACCGGCACAGTATGTACCAATCCAGCCGCAACTCGCGATCAGATCTGCCGGGTGGCCCGGGATTGGGGAGGTCCAATCTCATGAACGGCTCAGCCGGGACCGACCCAGCAATGGATCCGGTAGCCGGGGTTTCCCGGATCGATCATCTCCTCACGTCGAATGACGCCGTCTTCTGGGAACTCGTCAAAGGCGATGTTGCCGCTTGCTCCGGACTTCTCGGTCCGAACCGAATACCAGAGTTCCGTTCCGTTGTTGCGAATGCGAAACGACGTCCAATCGTTTGGTTCGAACGTCTGCACTTCTCCCACGCCGATCGGGTCGATCTCGGTCGTGCTGTCCGAGCCGTACGTGATCGTGCAGCCGATCTCATCTTCCGCCAGATCCTCAAAGGCGCTCGGCCTACTGTCCGTCACAGAGCACCCTGCGAGCACCATCAACGCCAGCACGGCCACTCTCATCTGCGTGGCCATCCTTGCGGTTCTTCGTCCAACTGCAGTAGTCCGGGGATGCATCGGATAAGCCTTCTGTCAATACTGTCTTGGTGCCGCCGCCCACGGGATCCGTTCTATGTCACCACCGAGAGCGACCACCTGCTGCACAAACCAGCGGTCTTGTTCGCCACGGACGAGGTTGAAGATGACCTCTTCGTCGGAGCCTTGGAAGACCACGGCAATCGAGGCGGTTCCGTCCTCTGCGGAATCGATCGGTCTTGCTGATTTGAGTTCGCCGATGTCGATCAGGAAGGCGTCGTACTGATCGGCAACGAGCATCAGGTTGTCAAAGATGCGCCATCGGTCCAGATTGCCTCGCCCAACGAGATCGGCGATCGGCTCGGTGATGGTCGAGCCGGGGGAAGGTAATTTGCTCGTGTCGACCAGATGGCTGTATTGGAGCAGATCGAAGGAGTTATTGATCGCCTGCTGGGAATGCCAGTCGAGTGCTAGCCACACCGTCATGAAATCATCGCGTTCGAATGCTCCGACGAACGTTTCGACCGTTGCATCCGGCGTGGAGAGATCTAATGAATCGAAGAAGGTCCTTCCTTCTTGCTCCTCGGATTGGGTCGAGCATGCACCGGCTAGCAACGCGAGTCCCAAGACAGCGGTCGCCAACCGATACATCACGCCTCCCAAATGGGGAACCTTGCCAGGCCAGAGTAACGCTGAAGCGAAAATGAGACGCATACTCGAGCTTGGGCCGGGACTCATCCCTGTACGAAATCGAATTGACATCGACGGTCCCCGGACCAGCGCGCGTCCGATCGCCACTGTCTGGTGGCATTGACCGGTTGGGCCAGCTGCCGTTAGCCGTCTTGCTCATAGTCGATTCCGGTAGCGGTAGACCAACAAGGGACTTTCGACCTGTCCCACCTGCAGCTGCATCGGAATATCCTTGTAGCCGAAGGCTCTTGCAGGAGGTTGAGATGCTGCGACCGGGCACCAGGGTCCGCAGGATTACCAAGAAAGTTGGCCAGCCGGCACCGGAAGGCAAGATCGTCGGCATGAGTGGTCATGCCTACGAGATCAAGTGGGATGACGGTCACACCAGCATCACCGATCCCGTCGGGGTCGTGAAGGTCAAGAAGAAGTAGCGCTCGGCGTCCCGCTGCATAACTGCATAAAGACCTCTTCGGTGGTGCCGATCGCCGTCTTACCCGTTCTCCAGTGGAGGCATAGCGTGTTCCGTTGGAGGTGATAGTCCATGCCCAACATGGTCTCCTACAACGACGCGAGAGTGAACTTCCGCGTTGCCGTCCCCGAGTTCTACAACTTCACCAGGGACATCGTCGGAGCGCACGCCGCAGCTACGCCCGACAAGATTGCATTGATCGGGGTTGAGCCCGACGGTGTCACCGTCAATCGGTACACCTTCGGTGAGATCGCTGAGATGGCTCATCGCACGGCTCACCTGCTTCGTGCCAATGGAATCGGAAAGGGCGACCGCGTCTTCGTGCAGCTCCCTCGTATCGTTGAGTGGTATGCCACCTTGCTCGGGTGCTTCCAGGTCGGGGCCATACCGATGCCGGGCACCACGCAGCTGATGCCGAAGGATCAGGCCTATCGCATCAACCGGGCCGAGGCGGTCGCCGCGGTTTGTGACGAGGTCGGAGCCGACCGATTGGATCAGGCCATGGACAAATGCCCCGCGCTCAAAGTGAGTTTCGTGGTCGGCGATGACCGGCCGGGCTGGGTCAACTTCCTGGCCGGGCTGAGCGAAATGACCGCAGCACCGGCCGACTTCGAAGACACTCGGTCCGACGATCCGCTCTTGCTCTACTTCACCTCAGGGACGACCGACCACCCCAAGATGGTGCAGCACCTTGGCTCGTACGCTATCGGCCATGAGATCACCGCCCGCTTCTGGCACGACCTCGGTCCAGATGATGTGCACTGGACGATCTCCGATACCGGATGGGCCAAGGCCGCCTGGGGCAAGCTGTTCGGCCAGTGGATCATGGGCTCCGCCATCGTCATGTGGAACATCGTCGGCAAGCCGGACTTCGATCGGATGTTGAACCTCATCTCCGAGCTTGGCGTGACCTCTTTCTGTGCCCCGCCGACGCTGTACCGGTCCTTTGCCCAGATGGACCTCACCAAGTACGACTGGTCGACGTTGCGCCACTGCACCAGCGCCGGGGAGCCGCTGAACCCCGAAGTCATCGAGGTGTGGACCGAGGGTACGGGCACAACCCCGTACGACGGGTATGGCCAGACCGAGACTGTCTGCCTCGTAGCCAACTACCCGGGCGTACCGGTCAAGCCGGGGTCGATGGGCCTGCCGGCACCGGGTGTCGATGTCCAGGTTGTCGATGACGACGGCAATATCTGCGCCAACAATCAGGAGGGCAACATCGCCGTTCGCACCGACCCATGGCCGGTGGGCCTCTTCCGCGGCTACTGGCAGGACGAAGCCAAGACCAAGGAAGTCTTCGCCAACGACTGGTACTACACCGGTGACAGGGCCTATCGCGATGAAGACGGCTACCTATGGTTTGTTGGACGCGCCGATGACGTGATCCTGTCGGCTGCCTACCGGATCGGCCCTTTCGAAGTCGAGTCGGCCCTCGTCGAGCATCCTGCTGTTGTCGAAGCCGCCGTCGTCGGCAAACCCGACCCGGTACGCGGTGAGATCGTCAAGGCGTTCGTGATTCTCGCTCCCGGCCACGAGGGGAGCGCTGAGCTCACCGGCGAGATCCAGGACTACGTCAAGGGGATCACCGCCCCATACAAGTATCCGCGGGAGATCGAATACGTTGCCGAGCTGCCCAAGACGATCTCGGGCAAGATCCGCCGGGTCGAATTGCGGGACAGGAGCTGAGAACACGGGGTGGGGCGTTGCGACGCTCCACCCCAGGGTCCTTGTAATCAGATCAGCTCTGCCGACAGGAAAGCCACAGCGAACTCGTTGGAGATGCTGTGGCAGAGACAGTTGGCAATCCCGATATTGGGGTGGTTCAGCAGGCCGAGCCGCCGTGGGCTAACTCCACAGAAGAGCACTTCGCCTCGCTCCTCGATAGCTACGGAATCGAGTGGGTGCACGAGCCGCACAGCTTTCCCATTGCATTCGACGACAGCGGTAGTCCAACAGAGTTCTTCACGCCCGACTTCTACCTTCCGGCCACCGACGAGTACATCGAGCTCACCGTGCTCAGGCAATGCTTGTGCACGAAGAAGAACCGCAAGCTGCGGCTACTTGCCCGCTTTCATCCCGACGTCAAGTGCCGGATCATCTACCGGCGCGACTACGAGAACCTGGCTCTCAAGTACGGCTGGGAAGACGACGCGGAGTTTCCGCAGCTTGGCATTCCGCTTCGTCAGCCAGGCCCACCGCAGATACGGGTGGCTTCTTAGGGAGTAGCCAGAGATCCGTTGGGATCGTTGTTGCGGTCCACCTGCCAACCGGTCCAGCTGGTCAAGCCGCCCTGATCCCAGACCCAATACAGGGCGCCGGTATTGCTGTACCGGTAGTCGTTGTAATCAAAGGTGGCCGAGCTGAACACCGATGGCGGAGTCTGATTGGTGACCAACCCGGTGTTGCCCGAGTTCGTGATCGTATTGCCCGTCACGGTCGCGTTCACCGGGGTGAGGACGCCGTACGTTCCCGACTGCTGATGCAGGTTGTAGCCGATGACGACAACGGCGTTGTGATTACCGCTGATGGTGTTGTTGGTGACCGTTGCGTTCGGGCCGGTGATCTGAACCGCGCCGTAGTAGAACTTGTCGTCGGCTTGCGCCTTGAGACCATTGCGATAGAAGCTGTTGGCGGTGATCGTCACGTCGTAGCTGGCGTCATGGGCGATCCCGGCCCACCAGTTGTCCTCGATCGTGTTGCCCTGATAGGTGGTGTCCTTGTTATTGGCGTGGGTCCAGAACCCGTGGCCGTGGTTGTCGTGGACATGGTTGTCCTTGACCACGAGGTTGGTTGTGGCCGCAAACTTGGCTCCGGCGAACCGGGTCTCGTAGTAGTTGGCACCGGGAGCCGCCTGGTCGTCGTTGTTGAACGCGATCTCGTTGTCGTCGATCACAGATCCTGATCCGCCGTCGACGTAGATGCCGAGGGTGTCGTTGTGATGTATGTAGCTATTCGAGATGGTCGACCCGCCACGGATAGAAACCCCGGCGTATTTGTTGTCGTGGACATTGACGCCATCGATCAACCATCCAGAGCCTTCAGCATGGATGGCTCCCTTGTCGGTTCCCGAGGTGTAGTTCTTGATCTCGAGACCGCGCACAGTGACATTGCCCGCCGAACCGGTGAACGCGTACCCGGTGACTCCCACGCCGTCCATGATCGCCCCCGGCTCACCAACGAACTCCTGCCCGGCCTTGGGCACGACGGACTGGCGGAAGTGCGTGCCCGCTTCGATGTAGATCCTGGCCCCGGTCGGCTGCGAATCGGCGACCTCCTGGATCGACCATCCGACTGGGACGACCGCATCAAATCCGTCTGGAACTGTCGGCGGTGTGTAACCCGGGGGAGGTGGGGGAGGCGTCGGCAGGCTGAGCGCACGACTCAAGAACGATGCCATCTGGCCACGCGTGACATTGGCGTGTGGGCAGTAGTCGGTATTCGCCGGAGGGTTACAGCCAGACGTAATGCCCGAGGCGGCAAGACGATCGATCGCCGCTTCGAAGATGGAGTCATCGTCGTCGTCGAACCAATCCGGCGTGGTCGCGGCCAAACCCAGCGCCCGATCGAGGAACGCCGCCATCTCGCCACGCGTGACCTGGCGGTCCGGGCAGAAACTCTCGCCGCCGCAGCCTCGGGTGATGCCGGATTGGGCGAGCGCGTTGATGTTGGCTTCGAAAACGGAGTCGTCATCATCAGTGAAGTAGTCGGTCGCCGACGACGGCAGGCTCAGCGCCCGCACGAGGAACGCGGCCATTTGGCCCCTGGTCACGGATGAATCCGGGCAGTAGAGGTCGTTGAGCGGCGGGTTGCAGCCCTTGGTGATCTCGGCAAACGCCAGTTTCTCGATGTTCGGCACGTGGATGCTCGATGAGGTATCCCTGAACCCGCCGACGGGGCTGTCCCCGCAGCCGATGCGTTCGCTGCTGAGCACGAGGGAATCGAAGTCGAACGCATAGCTGGTCGGGGCAGTCGACGTGCCGCCGTAGTAAACGTCGAACCAGAAACTCTTGATGTCGATCGCGGCATCCGCGGTCCCGCGGAACTTGAAGTCGTTCTGATAGAAGGCGAGTTGCTCGTCGACCCAACCCTCGAGCAAACCATTTGCCTGCCCGGGTGTGTTCATATCGACGTGGCCCTCGATGCAATACCAGGCGTCATTTCGCAGGGTTCCGGTTTGTGTGTCCCAGAGAAGTAGGTCGCCGTTGTTCGACGCTTGATTCCGGTGATAGACATAGAACCCGAGTTGGGTGTGGTCGGAGTCTCGATTGTCGTAGGTGGGTGAGAAGAACATCCGTGCCGACCATCCCGGGGCAGCGTCTGTGGGCTTGATGTTGTTGCGAGCGGAGCCCGAGTAGAGACCTGCGGGGCCGGGAAGTTTGCCGCGGTCCTGATGCTCGCTGCCGCTGGGAACACGCAGGTAGTAGCGGTAGTAGAGCTCCTCCGGGTCGGGAATGCCCTGGTCCTTGAACTGCCAGTGCATCGCTGAGCCGAAGTGTGAACCCGCCGGAATAGATACACGGATCCCGGCGCCCTCGATGCCGGTGATTGCCGACACCCGGTTACGGGCCCCGATATCGGCATCGAACCAATCCTGTGTCCAGGTGGCGGCGTCATCAGAATACGACTCATCCAGGTACACCGTCGGGGCGGCACCGGCGGGTGCCGAGGTGAGGACGGCGGCGGCGATGGTCAACGCGCTGATGATGAGCAGAATTCGATTGCGGTTCATTTGCTAGTCCCGGTGCGGATTGTCGAGGTTGTGCCGGCCGCTGCTTCTGCAGTAGGCCCTGAGATTTGATCGGCAGTATGGGGTTGTTTCTGTAGCTACCGGAAACAATCTCAAACGGAACCTTTGGTTTTTGAGGTTGTTGCCGATGAATCAAAGGGGGATCTACAAACAAGTCCCTGCCCGTCGGAGCTCCTAAGGGAGAGGAATCATGAAGGTCACCAGGATCACCGTTCTGTTCGTTGCGCTGACTTTGGCGCTTGCCGCGTGCAGCGGCGGTGATGAATCGGGAACAACGGATGCGCCGGCCACGAGTTCGGCAGCGTCGGAGACTACACAGCCTTCGAAGACCACGAGCGGCGCCGTCGACAGCCTCGAAGATGTCCGGGGCGCGATCGTGCGCATCGTCGCCGAGGGCAGCTTTGTCGATCCCGAGTTCGGTCAGCAATTCAATGCGGCCGGGTCCGGGAGCGGGTTCTTCATCGATGAGAGTGGTATCGCGGTGACCAACAATCACGTTGTGACCGGGGCCGCGTTCCTTCACGTCTACGTTGACGGTGAAGATGAGCCGCGCAACGCCAGGGTCCTTGGTGTTTCCGAGTGCTCCGATCTCGCCATCATCGATGTTGACGGCGACGGCTATCCCTTCCTGGAGTGGTACGACGGGGACATCAGCGTGGGCACCGGGATCTTCGCCGCCGGTTTCCCTCTCGGTGACGACGAATTCACCTTGCTCGACGGAATCATCTCGAAAGAGAACGCCGACGGTGAGTCCGACTGGGCCTCCGTTGACAGTGTTATCGAGCATTCTGCCGACACCCTGCCCGGTAGCTCGGGCGGGCCAATTGTGACGAGCGATGGCAAGATCGTCGCCGTCAACTATGCCGGGGACAGCGCCGGTCAATCGTTCGCCATCGGGCGTGACGAGGCGCTGAAGGTCATCCCAAGACTCATCGATGGAGAGGACGTCACGTCGATCGGCATCAACGGCCAGGCCCTCTATGACGGTGCACTCTCCGGTATCTGGGTCGCATCGGTTGCCTCCGGGAGCCCTGCCGATCTGGGCGGAATCAAGGCAGGTGATCTGGTGACGTTGGTCGAGGGCCTGATCCCGGCAACCGACGGGACTATGGCGGATTACTGCGATATCTTGCGTTCGCACCGGCCGGGGGACCCGCTGGGCGTTGAGATCTATCGCCCCAGCGACGATGCGTTTCTCGAAGGCACCCTCAACACCGACAAAGTCCTCGACTTCTCCTACTCGTTCGTGTCCCAGCTCGGCGACGAGGTGGCGGACACCGGAACCACCGGTGTCGCCGGATACGACACGTACGTAACGCTGGTCGATGCCGAGGGCATCATGAGCGTCGACGTCCCGGCAGCTTGGGTGGACACGAATGTGGTCGATCCCTGGGTTTTCAACGACGAATACGTCGGCGTCGCCATTTCGGCAGCTGTGGACCGCGTTGCCTGGCAGGATGGTTGGGTGACTCCGGGCATGTTCTTCGGAGCGTCGACGACGTTGCCGTTGACCGAGACTGTGACCTCGATGCTCGACGGTCATGACTTCTCCTTCGCCTGTGACTTCGACGGTCGCTACGACTACTCGGATCCCCTCTACGACGGGCAATACGACCTGTGGGTCAACTGCGAAGGCAGCGACACGTGGTTTGTTGATCTGGTGGCGCAGACACCCGATGGGGCGGCTCTGCTGATGGTCCAGGTGGTCGTCGTCACCGACGCCGATCTCGAGGCTCTAGACGCCGTCCTTGCCAGCTTCCTGATCGATGAGGTAGCTCTGGCCGCGCTTTCGGGGACATCGACGACAACGAGCAGCAGCTTTGGCGTGTTCAACTTCGCCGACCTCTTCACCGGTGAGTGTTTCAATCCCTCCAGCGCAGCATTCGAAGAGACCACATACGGCGTGGATGTCGATGTAGTCGGCTGTGACTCGCCACACACCGCCGAGGTCTACGGCAACTATTTTGTGACCGAAGCTACCGAGTTCCCCGGCGAGTCGGCCCTCATCGATATTGCCGATGACTACTGCTACACGGAGTTCTCGAGTTACGTGGGCTCCTCCTACGAAGAATCGGCGCTCGACTACTGGTCGTACTGGCCAACGGCATCGGGTTGGGACAGCGGCTATCAGTTTGTGATGTGCGCACTCGTTGACTTCGGCGGCGGTGACCTCATCGGATCTGCTTGGCAGACGGGCTGGTAGAGGTCGGCGCTTCGCGGGGACAGCCGGCCGGAGCCCTGGATCGAGCGGATCATCCGCGAGGCCCAGGAGGCCGGGAAATCTGATGTTGGGAGAGGGGCGGGCGAGCCGATAGCCGGCTTGTCCCGTCCCTCCGATCCCACATCGTGGGCCCGCAACTGGATCACAGCGGAACGGGCGAGAGAGCTCGCTGCGGATCCCCTCGGGGAGGTTGAGCGTGAGCTTCCTCGTTCTGCGCAGCGACGTCATGAGTGAAGTCAGAGCCGGCCTAGAGTCCCTCAACGCCAGGATCCTCGAGCACAACAAGCCATGCCCGGGGAATGCGCTTCCGCTGCTCGATGTTGACCAGCTGGTGAGGAGCGTGCGAAGCGACGCAGCTAGCTGAGGGAGGGACTCATGAACAAGAAGACACTGATAATCGGTGGAGCCGGAGCAGTAGTGGTGCTCGCCGCAGCGGTCTGGTTCTTCTTCCTGCGCAGCGATGCCCCGCCGCCCGCCACCCTCGAAGACGCGGTTGCGTCCGTCACCTCGACGACCGTCGCCGATTCCTCATCAGACACGACCACAGCACCTGAGACAACAGCTCCGACCCGTGAAGGACTCGATGGTCCGTGGTCGGTCGACCAGAGCCTTTCTTTTGTCGGCTATCGCATTGATGAAGAGTTGGCCAGCCTCGGCTCGATAACTGCAGTCGGCCGCACCAGCGCCATCGACGCCGCACTCGAGTACTCCGGAACCCAGGTTTCCAGCCTGAGCGTCACCGTTGACATGACCACCCTGGAGAGCGACCGCTCCCGGCGTGATGGAGCAATGAGGACCCGCGGCCTGGAGACCGATACCTTTCCCGAATCGACTTTTGTGTTGACGGATCCAATTGAGCTCGGCTCTGTGCCGGTCGAGGGTGAGACTTTCTCGGTCATCGCAAGTGGTGACTTGACGCTGCACGGGGTTACCCAACCGGTCTCGATTGATCTCGAAGGTTCCCTCGTCGATGGAACGATGGTTGTCGTGGGCTCGATCGAGATTGCTCTCGCCGACTATGCGATCGAGAAGCCGACCGGCTTCTCGGTGCTCGATATCGCCGACACTGGGCTGCTCGAGCTCCAGCTCGCGTTCAATCCCGCCTGAATTGAGCAGCGCTAGCCGAGTGCTCGCTCGAGGAACGCAGACATCTGTTCCCGGGTAACCCGCTGGTACGGGCAGAACAGGTCGTTGTCCGGTGGATTGCATCCCTTGGTGATGCCGGCCTCGGCGAGGATGGCGATCTGAGTCTGGAAGACCGAGTTGTCGTCATCGATGAACTCGTTGCCGCCTCCATCGTCGGTGAGGCCCAAAGCCCGAACCAGGAAGGCAGCCATCTGCTCCCTCGTCACGAACGAGTCGGGGCAGAACTGATCGTTGATCGGCGGGTTGCAACCCTTGGTTACGCCTGCCGTCGCCAGGCGGTCGATAGAGATCTCGAAGATGCTGCCGTCGTCGTCGTTGAACAGGTTCCCTTCGCCTGCGTCCGTGTAGCCGAGCGCCCGACTGAGGAACGCCGCCATCTGCCCCCGCGTGACGTAGTCGCCGGGACAGAAGCTCGTATCGCTGCAGCCCTTGGTGATACCCGAGTCGGCAAGCCACAGGATGTTCTCGAGGAAGACCGAGTCGGCGACATCGTCGAATCCGATCAGCTTGATCTGGAATCCATCTGCGGTGGAACCAATCACCTTGAGCAGGGTTCCCTGGGCGAGGAGGTCCTCACCTTGATCGACATCGAGAAGCGTCTCTGTGCCTTCTCTTGTCACGTGGGTTAGCGAACTCGGTGACGGCGGGTAGGAGTAGACGCGGGAGGCCGCACCACCGACGGGCTCGATGGCGTCGCCGTTGTCGGGGTTCCGCCACCACTGCTCGACGTAGTGGGCGGTAACGCCTTCGAAGTTGGATGGAATCGGATCAATCGTTGAGTTGATGCGAGCATCGAGCGTGACGAGTGAGTATTCATATTCTGTGGGGAGAACCACCATCTGGATCCCGTCAACGCCGACCGGAGCCAACGTCAGCTCGGTGACTCCACCCGCATAGAACACCACATGGGACGGGTCGACCCAGCCGGCGCGGTATCTATTGAATGCAAGCGTCGAATACGGATACTCGACGCGGCGACCCAGATCCAGCGTGGCGGGCATGTTGCCGCTCATGTAGTCGATGGGATTGTCGTACTCGTCGACATAGGGATCGCCCTGGAAGTCGTAGGACACTACGCCTGAATACGAGTGGGGGAAGTTGATCGTGTGCCCCACTTCGTGGGCGGCCGTCGTGATGTGGGGATCGTACGAGGAGAGCTTCTTGACGGTCTCGCCTTCGATGATCGCCCATCGGCCGTTATCGGGGAAGGTGAGGTTCCAGCCGGGGGTCTGGCAATTGAGGCAACTTGGCCCCGGTGTCGCCAGGCCGCCGTTTGACTTGTTGTCGAGGATGGCGAGAACGGCTTCATCGCCGAGTGACGCGTTGGCGAGCAGTTCGTCACGACAGTCGAAGAACGAGTTGGGCGAATCGATCACGAGGGTGGATCGAGCCTGGAAGGACGGAAGATAGGCGCCATCGGAGATGTCGTAATAGAAGGGGGTCACCTGGTTGTTGAGAACCGAGACGGCATCGGTCAGGTTGATTCCGGCGTCGGCTGTTGCCCAGGTGCACAGGTAGACGCCGATCTTGTCGGTCCCGAGCGAGTAGCGCCGCGTGTCGTTGGGCCAGACGATGATTTGCAGCGGATCGCCGGAGTAATCGGTGAAGGCCTCGATCGAATCGCCTGCCGCCTCCTGCTGCGGAATGATGAGATCGGTCTCGAGCGGGGCAGCTTCCTCGTCCACGAAAGGCTCAGGGCCACTGATGGCGGTTGCGGGCGCGCTCGCCAATACCGGGGCGAGAACGACAACGGCCGTGGCGATGATTCTGCGCATTTCGGGAACCCTCCGTCGAGCAACTCTATCCCGCATCGGCATTTGTGCGTACGCTCTTGACCCCCGGTTGCCGCCATGATCGAGTGGGATCGGTTGCTGAGGGGGCACCTGCAGTCACCGCCGTGGGCATACTCGTTACCGCAATCCTCGTCGCCGTACTCCGGTGCCAGGAGCTGGAATGACGAGAGGACCCGGAAACTCTCCGGGCCCTCTCGTACGGTCTCCGCCCGCGACTTGGGGGTCGCTGAAACTCTGGGGCCAGGCTAGCGATACCCGTTCCCAGCCGAGAAATCAGTTACGCCACAGCGAGTACTCGAGGTTCATGTCGGGGATCCGGGGCAGATGCTCCAGATTCCCGGCACCACCAAGCTGGTAGCAGGAGAACTCGAACGTCCATGGGTCGCTCGCCGAGCACTCGATCCTGTTCGCTGTTGTGTTCTTCACAAATTCGAGGTGGAAACCGGGCTCAGCAAATTGGCGGGTCGCCAAGCTGTGGGTGGCGTCGAGCAAACCATTGCCGTATGCATCCGTGTAGTACTCACCGGCGCCGAGCGCATGGTCGGCATCGAACTCGAAATCCGCCCGCCAACTCGCCATGGTCAACGTGCGCCGGGTTGCGTTCTCGTGCTCCGGGTCGCGAACCGCCACCGCGTTGCAGGTTCGGTTCACGCAGTGCGACATCGGGTTGCGGATATCGAAGGCATGGTCGAACTGGACCATGCCCAGGTTCAATACCTGAGGCGTTTCCTCCCGGCTATCCCAGGTCTCATAGTTGTTCGACCCTGAACCGACATTGAGCCGGCGACGCTGCTGGCTGTCGACTTGATCGACAAGAGCGGGCATGCTGTAGCCGCAGTTGGTCGGGGTCAGCACCTCGTTTCCGCCGTCGCTGGTTGAGAACGCTGCTCCATAGTCTGCCTTGAATCCGACTCCGAATTTCTCGTTGCCGGAGCTGTCGTATATCGAGACATACAGCGTGTGGAGCTGAGCGCAGACCCGCCGCTCCGAGGCCGTCCCAGCGTGGATGATGAACCGAACCCAGTAGTTGCCGGTCATATCCTTGAACGTGAACTCCTTGAAGCCCGCATTCGGCTCATTCTGCGGGACGTTGGATGCGACATACTCATATCCGATGAGCGGCGTTCCCGGTATCAACGACGGGTCTGATCCATGTTCGTGGCCGAAATAGCACCAGTACACAGGATCGATCTGGGGGTGCCATGTCTGGTATTCGGCTCCATCGGGCCCCATTGTGGTGTGCAGATCGTGTACCCATGCCGGACAGGGAGTATTGGGCTCGGCCGCACTGAAGTTGTCGGGAGCCGGGGGAGTAGGTGAAGGTTGCCCGTTGCTCTCGGCGAGAAGGAGGAGATACATCTCCCGCCACTCATTGCTGTACTCCACCGTTCCCAGCGTGACCGGCCCGGCGGGGAAGTCCTTTTCGTAGACAGGGTGGAGGTCTCCGTCGATTGCGACGCTGCCACCTTCGTCCCACCCGCTCAGCCAGGCGGGGAGCGGGAAGTCGTCCCGCCACACGACGGCGACTCGGGCCGGGCGATTGAGGGTGAAGTTCATCCAGTCGGAACGGGGACCGGTGTTCTTGAACTCCCAGTTCGTCGATGGGGAGAGCACATCCCATCCTGAGTAGCGACCCGGGCTGTCGACATATTCCTCGCGGTCGGGGTGAGGCTCGATGTCGAGACCCTTGGTTAGGCCCCGCGGCCAGTACTTCATGTTGTCCGTGTAAACGGTATCGACGCCGTCGTCCTTGCGGATCACGTGATACCGGGCAACGAGGGCAAGATCGGAGGAGTCGACCTCGAAGTCACCTGGTGCGGTGATGGGCAGGTCCAATGCTCGCGTCAGGAATGTCGCCATCTCGGCCCGTGTCAACCGTGCGTCGGGGCAGAATCTCGTGTTGTCGGGAGGGTTGCATCCTCTGGTGATGCCTGCGGTGGCGAGTCGCTCGATGTCTGCTTCGAAGATGGAATCGTTGTCGTCGGCGAACTCGATCGCGGGATCGCTCTCGCTGAGATTCAGCGCCCGTACCAGGAAGGCTGCCATCTGCCCACGAGTGACTGTGTCATCCGGGCAGAATCTCGTGTTGGCGGGGGGATTGCATCCTCTGGTGATGCCTGCAGTAGCGAGGCGCTCAATACTTCCCTCAAACATCGAGGCGTCATCGTCGGTGAAATCGACTCCGCTCGTTGCGCTCAAGCCAAGGCCGCGCACCAAGAACGCGGCCATCTCGCCGCGGGTGACATAGCGGTCCGGACAGTAATCGGTCGCAAATGGGGGGTTACAGCCCGCGGTTATCCCGGCATTCGAGACCGCCTCGATGGCGGATTCGTGGATGTTTCCGTTGTCATCGTTGAAGCCCTGGCTTGCATCGGCAGGTTGTGACACGTTGACCGCGGCTACAACCAACAACGCAAGCACGAGATGGACTGTCCTCGAGATACTCGTCCTCATTTCGTCTCTTCCCTCTTTGACGACGGCTCTGCTCACCACGCAGCCGGCCCCTCCGCATCTGCGAGATACTGAGTTCGAGTGTATGGGTCTAAGGAATCCTAAGTGGGTGGTTTTTTCACCTCGGAGGCGGAATCATGCGTACGCTGGCAGGGAGTCAACTGGAGGTGGCATTGTGGCTGAAGTGTCGTCGTACGAACCCGGAACCCCGTCATGGATCGATCTCGCCACCGTGGACCTCGATGCCGCCAAGCCTTTCTACGAAGGCCTATTCGGATGGGAGATCACCGAAGTGCCCAGTCCCGAGGGTGCCTATTGCATGCTCAGCAAGGACGGTGCTGCGGTAGCGGCGTGCTACCAGATGAGCGCCGAGATGATCGAGAACGGCATTCCTTCGCATTGGGCCACCTATATCACGGTGGGGAACCTCGAGGCATCGCTCGCCGCCGTTGTCGAGGCCGGAGGCACAATCGTGCAGGAACCGCACGATGTACCCGGAGCCGGCCGGACGGCCGCCGCCCAGGACCCATCTGCTGCGGTGTTCGCCCTGTGGGAGCCACGCGGACACATCGGAGCGCAGCGGGTCAATGAGCCGGGGGCGTTGATCTGGAACGAGCTGCAGAACTACGACACGGAAGCGGCCAAGGCCTTCTACGGCGCAGTGTTCGGCTGGGCAGCAGTCACCGGTCAAGGGCCAACCGGTGAGTACACCAGTTTCATGTTGGATGAGCGGGCGGTGGCGGGAATGATGGCCATCCAGCCGGAATGGGGCCCGGTACCGCCCAACTGGTCCATCTACCTCGGAGTTGCGGACGTGCAGGCGGCGTGTGAGTACGTGGCCGGCAACGGTGGCCGGGTCGAGGTACCGCCGATGGAGATCCCGGACGTTGGCGCGTTTGCGTTGTTCCAGGACCCGCAGGGCGCCTACTTCTACGGGCTACAGGGGGCCTGAGCTCCGTTCCTATGATTCCTGCATGAACTCGACTGATTTTGTGTGGGGCACCTCGACATCGGCCTTTCAGATCGAGGGCGGGAGGTACGAGGGTGGCAAGGGCGAATCCATCTGGGATCGTTTTGCCGATGACGGGCATATGCCCGAGTCCGGTGATGTCGCCTGCGATCACTATCACCGCTGGCGTGAGGACGTTGCCCTCATGGCCGATCTGGGGGTGACCGCTTATCGATTCTCGACGGCCTGGACCCGGATCATCCCCGATGGGCTTGGAGAAGTGAACGAGGCCGGGCTGAGCTTCTACAGCGACCTCATCGATGAGCTCATCGCCAACGGGATTACGCCATGGCTGACCCTCTATCACTGGGATCTTCCCCAGGTCCTTCAGGACCGGGGAGGGTGGGAGAACCGCGATGTCGTCGATGCCTTCGTCCGGTATGCAGACGTTGCGAGTAGGGCGTTTGGGGATCGGGTCCAGAACTGGATCACGCACAACGAGCCGTTTGTGGCCGCCTATCTCGGATACGGCCACGGCGTCTTCGCCCCCGGGATCGCCGACTTCGGCTCAGCGCTCACTGTTGGCCACCACCTGCTGTTGTCCCACGGCCGAGCGGCCCGAGTCATCAGAAGCAACGTTCCGAACGCCCGTGTCGGCATCTCTCTTGACTGCACGCCATCACGACCGGCGACCAACGACCCTGCCGACATTGCAGCCAGCCGCATGCACGATGGATTCCGCAACAGGTGGTTCTTCGATCCGGTGTTTGGGAAGGGCTATCCCGACGACATCGTCGAGGTCATCGAGAGTCGGGCTGTGTTCGGAAACGACGGTTTGCCGTTCATTCAGCCGAAGGATCTCGAGGATATCGCGGCTCCGATCGACTTCCTCGGTATCAACTACTACAGCAGCGCAGACGTCTCTGTTGACGATCCGCAGGGCCGTAAATCGAACCGCGATCCGGGCCCGGAACAGCCCGCTGGTTTTACCGAGATGGGGTGGTGCATCACACCACAGGCACTCGAGGACTACCTCGTGCACATTGCCGAGGAGTATGAGCCCGCTTCTCTGGTCATCACGGAGAATGGAGCCAGCTACTCGACTAGTCCCGATGCAGACGGTGTCGTCGCCGATCAAAGGAGAATTGACTACATCGCGAGCCACATCGATGCCGTCGCCGCCGCCCGCCGGCGCGGGGCTCCCGTGGATGGGTATTTCGTCTGGAGTCTGCTCGACAACCTCGAGTGGGATTCCGGCTACGGCCAGCGCTTTGGCATCGTATGGGTCGATCACTCAACAGGCGAGCGCACTCCCAAGGAAAGCTACCGCTGGTACAAGGCGAGAATCGCCGCCGGGCTATGACTTGTAGACCGCGGCTCGATTCCGGAGCATGACGACAATCGAGTCTGCAATGTCGTCGTAGGACGCCTTCCCCGTGTTCCATATTGCGTCGTAGAGCAGGGGATCGTCGATGTTGACCCGGAAATGTCGCTTGAGCAGCCTGGCGCGGCCCGAGTCGTGCTTGTCGACGGCCTCGATGGCTTTCTTCTCGCTGTGATTGTGCAGTTCCATCATCCGCTTGACCCGATCCTCTTCGGGAGCAACGAGGCGCACGGCCACCGATGGGCCCAGGCCCTCTGTCACCTGGGAGCCGCCACGACCAACGATTACCGCCTTTCCCACCTCGGCGATCGTGCGGACGAGTCGGAACATCCGACTCATCACGATGTCCTGGTGCGTGGTCGAGGTGAGGATCTGACGGAAGAAGTCGTCGGCTGCCCTGTGGTATTGCTCTCCGAGAAGAGTCTCGACAGAAACTCGCAGATCGGGATCGTCAGCGACCATGGCAACCAGCTTCTGGTCGAACATATCCCAGTCGCCAAAGAGATCCTTGTCGGGTTGCGCATGGAACTTCTCCAACAGAACCTTGGCCAGGCTATGGCCGCCGGCGCCGGCCTGGCGAGAAATCGTCACGAAGGGCCGGAGGACGCCGGGTTTATCGGACCCGGCTTTGGTGTCGTACATGTGCCCGTGAAGGAATCGCTCGATCGGATTGGCGGGACTCATGCTGTGGCTCCTGTCTATCCGTGACCTACACCGATTCTACCGCCAGTTGCCGGCTGCAGCCTGGTGGATCGCCCCGACGGGGCCAGGATCTATCCATATTCTGCCGGGAAAGGGTCTGGATATTCGCATATTCGCAATTTTCGGCTTTGGCGTGCTAGAAAACGTCTATGGTCCTGCCTTCGAAAAGATCCGATCGGTGGGTTACCCATACCCAAAACGGGTCGGTGAGTAAAACGCAGGTGAGGCAAATGGACATCGAGCACCGCAAGTCGATACAGGCGCAGGGGCTCTATGACCCTGCCCGGGATCACGATGCCTGCGGCATCGGTTTTGTCGCCGACATCAAAGGGCGCAAGACCAACCAGATCATCAGGCAAGGTCTCACCGTTCTCGCCAATCTCACTCACCGCGGAGCCGTGGGCGCGGACCCGCTAGCCGGGGACGGTGCCGGAATGCTGCTGCAGATTCCCGATGCCTTCTTCCGGGCCGAGATGGCCGGTCATGGTGTAGAGCTGCCGCCGGCCGGCGACTACGGCGTCGGCATGATCTTCCTACCGCAGGATCCGATCGATCGGGTCGTCGCCGAAAACCTCATCGTGGAACTTATCATTCGCGAAGGTCAGACCATGCTCGGCTGGCGCGACGTTCCGGTGGATTCATCGTGCCTGGGGGAGAGTGTCAAGCCCATCGAACCGGTCATCCGGCAAGTATTTGTCGGTCGTGGGCCTGATGTCGTCGATGCCGATCACTTCGAGAGAAAGCTCTACGTGATCCGGAAGCAGGCGCACATCCAGATGGGGCGGCGGGCGCCGTACCTGATCGAGCAAGGCGACTTCTACATCACAACGCTCTCTGCCCGCACCATCACCTACAAAGGAATGATGCTCGCGGCGGATCTTTCGGTCTACTACAAGGACCTGGCCGACGATCGAGTTGAGTCTGCGCTTGCACTGATCCACCAGCGGTTTTCGACCAACACTTCGCCGTCGTGGCGGCTGGCGCACCCGTTCCGCTATCTGTGCCACAACGGCGAGATCAACACCGTCCAGGGCAACGTCAACTGGATGATGGCTCGCCGCCACAACATGTCGTCCGACATCATCGGCGATGACCTCGAGAAACTATGGCCGCTGATCGGGGACGGAGCTTCCGATTCTGCGACCTTCGACAACGCCCTCGAGCTGCTGCTGGCCGGTGGCTACTCGCTCGGCCACGCCATGATGCTGATGATTCCAGAGGCATGGGCGGACAACCCGCTCATGGACGCCGGCCGCAAGGCCTTCTACGAGTATCACGCTGCCGTGATGGAGCCCTGGGATGGCCCTGCCGCGGTGGCGTTCACCGATGGCAGGCAGATAGGCGCAACCCTCGACCGCAACGGACTCCGCCCCTCGAGGTACTTCGTCACCGACGACGACCTTGTCGTGCTCGCCTCGGAGATGGGTGTTCTCGATATTCCCGAAGAGAAGATCGTCAAGAAATGGCGTCTCCAGCCGGGCAAGATGCTGTTGATCGATCTCGAGCAGGGCCGGATCATCGACGACGAGGAGCTCAAGGACACGCTGTCGGGCGCCAAGCCGTATCAGAAGTGGCTCGACGAGACCCAGATCCACATAGCCGAGCTTCCCCAGGAAGTCGCGGCGATGGGGCCGGATCCGGAAACCTTGCGTTGTGCCCAGAAGGCGTTCGGTTACACCAAGGAGGACATCGAGTTCTTCCTCAAGCCGATGGCGGTCAGTGGGCTGGACCCGGTCGGCTCGATGGGACGAGATACCCCACCCGCAGTTCTCTCGGATCGGCCGAAGATGCTCTATGACTATTTCAAGGAGCGCTTCGCCCAAGTCACCAATCCGCCCATCGATCCGATCCGTGAAGAGACCGTGATGTCGCTTGTTTCGTTGATTGGTCCCCGGCCCAATCTCCTGGATTTGAACACCGGCGGCACCCACAAGCGGCTCGAGGTATCCCATCCCATCCTCACCAACGTTGACCTGGAACGCATTCGTCGCATTCAGAATCATGTCGACGATGCGTTTGCAACCAAGAAGCTGAGCATCTGCTACCCGGCGAGTGACGGAGCCTCCGGCATGCGCGGTGCGCTCCAGAAACTGTGCGATCGGGCCATCGAGACGGTCCAACAGGGTCACAACATCCTGATCCTGTCGGATCGCTGTCAGGAAGTGGAGAAGATGGCGATCCCGGCGCTACTTGCCACTGCCGCAGTTCATCACCACCTGATCCGCGCCGGTCTGAGGACCGAGGTGGGTCTCGTTGTGGAGACGGGGGAGGCCAGGCAGGTTCACGACTTCTGTCTCCTCGGGGGGTACGGGGCCGAGGCCATCAACCCCTACCTTGCCTTCGATGTCATCGACTCGCTGGTTGACGAGATTCCGGGCAAGACCCTCGAGGAAGCCCAGAAGAGCTACATCAAGGCAATAAACAAGGGCATGTTGAAGGTGATGTCCAAGATGGGCATCTCGACCTTCCAGTCATACTGTGGCGCGCAGATCTTTGATGCGATCGGGCTCAACACCAAGTTCATCGATGAGTACTTCACCGGCACCCCTTCGCTCATCGAGGGTATCGGGCTCGACGAGATTGCCGCGGAGACCGCGCGTCGCCACGAGAGCGCGTTCGGCGTCAAGACCTATCAGCGAAAGGAACTCGAGGTAGGCGGCGACTACGCATTCAGACTCCGTGGTGAGGAGCACGTTTGGACCCCGGAGACCATCTCCACGATGCAGCATGCCGTGCGATCAGGGGACTACGAGCTGTTCAAGAAGTACACGGCCGCGGTGGACGACCAAGGCACGAAGCTGAAGAACCTTCGCGGCCTGTTCGAATTGGATCTGCTTCCCGAACCGATCCCGCTCGACGAGGTGGAACCGGCGTCCGAGATCGTCAAGAGATTCGCTACCGGCGCCATGTCGTTCGGATCGATCTCCTGGGAGGCGCACACCAACCTCGCCATTGCGATGAATCGCATGGGGGCCAAGTCCAACACCGGCGAGGGGGGCGAGGAGCCAAGCCGATTCGAGCCGATGGAGAACGGGGACTCGATGCGGTCCGCGGTCAAGCAGGTCGCCTCTGGTCGATTCGGCGTGACTACCGAATATCTCGTCAATGCCGACGATATCCAGATCAAAATGGCCCAGGGCGCCAAGCCGGGCGAAGGCGGCCAGCTGCCCGGCCACAAGGTGAACGAGTGGATCGCCAAGGTGCGTCACTCGACTCCCGGGGTGGGTTTGATCTCGCCTCCACCACACCACGACATCTACTCGATTGAAGACCTCAAACAGCTGATTCTCGACCTCAAGAACGTGAACCCCCAGGCCAGGATCAGCGTGAAATTGGTGTCCGAGGTCGGCGTGGGGACGATTGCCGCCGGCGTGGCGAAGGCTTATGCCGACCACGTGTTGATCAGCGGCAACGATGGAGGTACCGGGGCCAGCCCTTTGACCTCTGTGATGCAGGCGGGCTCACACTGGGAACTGGGTCTAGCCGAAACCCATCAGACTCTTGTCGCCAACGAGCTGCGTGGTCGAATAGCGGTGCAGACCGACGGCGGGATTCGCACCGGTCGCGATGTTGTTGTTGCTGCTCTGCTCGGTGCCGACGAGGTTGGTTTCGGGACGGGTGCGCTCATCGCGCAGGGTTGCATCATGATGCGTAAATGTCACCTCAATACCTGTCCGGTCGGGGTCGCCACCCAGGACGAGGATCTGCGCAAGCTGTTCCCCGGTCAGCCGGAGCATGTCGTCAACTTCTTCATGTTCATCGCTCGAGAGGCGCGCGAGATCATGGCGCAACTCGGGTTCCGCACCTATGCCGAGATGATCGGACAGAGTGATCGCCTGAAGATGAAGAAGGCGGTGGACCACTGGAAGGCGCGGGGCCTCGACTTCAGCCGTGTGCTCCACAAACCTGAACCACGAGAAGGCATTGCGATCAGCAACACCGAGGAACAGCATCACAACCTCGAGATCGCCCTCGACAATGCTCTGATCAAGAAGGCCGCACCGGCCCTCGAGTCCGGCACTGCCGTCGAGATAGACATGCCGATCGTCAACACCAACCTTGCGGTCGGCGCCATGTTGTCGGGGGAGGTCGCCCGCCGTTACGGTCACGCCGGTCTTCCCGACGGCACGATTCAAATCAAGCTGCAGGGAACCGCCGGGCAGAGTTTCGGGGCCTGGCTGGCTCACGGAGTGACGCTGCATCTCGAGGGCGATGCCAATGACTACGTTGGCAAGGGTATGTCCGGCGGTCGCATCATCATCGAGGCCGAGCCGTCCGGTCCGACCGTGCCGCGGGAGAACATCATCATCGGCAACACGGTTCTCTACGGCGCCATTTCGGGCGACTGCTATTTCAACGGTGGTGCCGGCGAGCGGTTTGCGGTGCGCAACTCCGGGGCGATTGCTGTTGTCGAGCGCATCGGCGACCACGGTTGCGAGTACATGACGGGCGGTTGTGTCGTTGTCATCGGCAAGGCCGGCCGCAACTTCGGAGCGGGCATGAGCGGAGGGGTCGCCTACGTTGTCGACGATGCTGGCGACTTCCAGCATCGGGTCAATCATCAAATGGTGACCATCGAACGAGTTGACATCGACGATGGAATACCGCCCGGGGCCGGTGCCGATCCGACCTACGAAGAGCTGCTTGCAGATCCACTCCGTTACGACGTATGGCGGTTGCGGACGCTCATCGAACGTCACGCCCGACTGACCAACAGTTCGCGGGCGGAGGAGATCCTGGGTGATTTCGACAGCTACCTGCCCATGTTCTACAAAGTGACACCGAATGAATTCCGCCGTGCGCTGAACGAGCAAGCCGCCGCAGGGGGTGCATGATGGGATCGCCGACAGGCTTCCAGAAGGTTGATCGCAAGGAGCGCGGGTATCTGCCGGTCGAGGAGCGCAAGCAGAACTACCGGGAGTTTTCGATCCCGCTTACCGACGAGTCCGTGTCCAAGCAGGGGTCCCGTTGCATCGATTGCGGTGTTCCGTATTGTCACTTCGGGTGCCCGGTCGACAACATCATTCCGGACTGGAACGACCTCGTCTACCGCGACAACTGGCGGGAGGCTATCGACGTCCTGCACTCGACCAACAACTTTCCCGAGTTCACCGGCCGGGTCTGTCCCGCTCCGTGCGAGGAAGCTTGCACGCTCAATCTCCATGATGCCCCGGTGACCATCAAGACGATCGAGTACTCGATAATCGAGAAGGCGTGGCAGAACCGCTGGATTCGGCCGATGATCCCGCACCGCCGGACCGAGAAAAGGGTTGCCGTTGTCGGTTCAGGGCCTTCGGGACTGGCCGCGGCGCAGCAGCTGGCCCGAGCGGGTCACCACGTCAAGGTGTTCGAGAAGAATGCCAAGATCGGTGGTCTGCTCCGCTACGGAATCCCCGACTTCAAGCTGGCTAAGAGTGCCATCGATCGCAGGCTTTCGCAGATGCAGGCTGAAGGCGTGGAATTCCGCGTCAACAGCCACATTGGAGTCAACATCCCGATCGAGCATCTTGTCGGTGATTATGACGCTGTTGTGCTCGCAGCCGGATGTGAGCAACCCCGAGACTTGCCGATTCCGGGCCGGGACCTCAACGGCGTTCATTTTGCGATGCCATATCTAGTCCAGCAGAACCGTCGTGTTGGTGGTGAGTCCCTAGGTCTCGAAGAGGAAATCAGCGCAGCCGGCAAGAACGTTGTAGTCATCGGCGGTGGTGACACCGGCGCAGACTGTGTCGGAACCGCCAACCGACAGGGCGCTGCATCTGTGACTCAGCTGGAAGTGCTGCCGCAGCCTCCAGCGACGCCCGACAAACTGCTCACGTGGCCCAATTGGCCCAGCAAGCTCCGCACTTCCACCTCACACGATGAGGGTTGCGAGCGGATGTGGTCGGTGTCAACAGTGGAGTTCACCGGGGACGACGGGAAGCTCGCGGGCTTGCGCGGGGTCGAGGTGGCCTGGAACCAGGTTGACGGGCGTTGGGAGATGGCCGAGGTCCCCGGCAGCGATTTCGAACTCGAGGCGGACCTGGTTCTCCTGGCGATGGGCTTCGTCAGCCCGGTTCACGACGGTCTGGTGCAGCAACTGGCAGTGGACGTCGATCCGCGGGGGAATGTTGCCGCATCGACCGACGACTACGCGACGAGCGTCCCGGGAGTCTTCGCCGCTGGTGACATGCGTCGTGGCCAGTCACTTGTCGTGTGGGCAATCAAGGAAGGACGTCAGTGTGCACGAGCCGTTGACGAGTTCCTCATGGGTCACAGCGACTTGCCTCGTTAGCCTGTTCTTGCGTTGCAGTTCCGTTTGTACTGCCGACGTACCGGCGGAGCCGGTACGCAGCTCCTGTGATGCAGTTTCGTTTGGAACTGCCGACGTACCGGCGGAGCCGGTACGCAGCGTCTTGTTAATTCTGGTTTGGCCGCGGTGACGTCACCAGCCCACGCCCCGATCGGCTTGAATGCGTCAATCACGAAGGGGTATTGATGGGCAAGTTCTTCTTCCGGTTCTTCACCGGCATGCACGCAAAGCTGTACAAGCTGACCGGCGGGCGTTTCTTTGGCGGCGGTTCGATCATCGTGGTGACGCACCAGGGCGCCAAGAGCGGCAAGGTGCGCGAGACGCCGTTGATGGCCTTTCGTGAAGGCGCCGACTACCTGATCGTCGCCTCGGCCGGTGGGGCACCGAGCAATCCGGGCTGGTACTACAACCTTCTCGCCAACGCGGAAACGATCATCAACGACGGCGGAGATGAGGTCCCGGTCACGGCTCGCGATGCCGGGTCCGACCGGGACGCGTTGTGGGAGAAGGTCGTCGCCGCAGCTCCGCGTTTCAAGGCGTACGAGGGGAAGACGGATCGAGTAATCCCGATCGTCGTGCTCAGCCCGCGGTGAATTCGGGTTCTGAGAGTCCTTGGTGAACCGGCCAGAACTGGGCAAGCATCCCGGCAACGAGGGCGGCGAGGAACAGAGGCACAACCGCGGCCACAGGCATACTCGAGTCGGGATTACCCGGTCGCGGGTATGAGAACTGCAGGAAGAAGTCGATCGCAGGCGTGGTGAGGAGCAGCGTTGCCGCGGCGACCATGGTGAACCGGAGTATGCGTGAGACCGGCCCCCGCGCCCGCCACCACAGGGCTCCGGCAAAGGCAAGTCCCGGCCATAGGAACAGATAGCTGAAGCCCCGGCCAGCAAACGCGGTCACGGTCATCAACACGGTCCACAGAATTAGCACTCCGAGTTCACTCGACTGCGGGGCTCGCGTCCGCCTCGCGACCCAGCGGTTGGTGAAGAGCGCAGCCCCGACCAGGCAGGCGAAGTAGAAGTAGCCCTCGACGACCCCGAGTGTTGGTCGAGCCGCGGCAATCAGCGCCCAGAAGATGCCGCCGAGAATGGCCGATCCCAGAACGAGAAGTGGCGAGAGAGCAAGATATCGAACCGAGATTGGTGCATTGCTCGACCGGGCGCGTCGCACGATACCCGAGACCAGCCCGGCGACGGCCGCGAGCATCAGGGGGAGCGCCCAGGTGGCCGGATAGTGCACGAAGAACGGACGTATCGAGAAAAAGACGGCCGCTCCCTCACCAGTGGGCGTGCGGATGTCGAGCGAGCCGAAGCGTTGGGCGATTCCGAGAGCATGATTGCCGTGGTGCTGGAGGGATCCGAGATTGACAGAATCGAGGTCGTCGCTCTCGGTGTGATAGATGGAGGAGCCGTGGAGGTAAGCGAAGTGCATACCGGGCGTGCCTGCGTTGCGGAACTGATCGAAGTCAGTTCCGATCTCGCCGATCAGGCTGGCGATTTCGGTGGCGAAGGAGAAGGCGGCGGGGTGGGAGTCGATGGCACCGAGTTCGTTGAGGAGCCACGTCTCGGGACCGCTGGTCTCGACGAGCAGCGATGCGCCCGAGCCGCCTGAGGCTTCGAAGTTCACCGCCAGAGCGATATCGGTAAAGGCCGCGTGCTCAGAAACGAATGAGGTTGAGCCGGGTCGGGGCGATGGCTCTTCGCCATCTGTGAAGATAAGGATCACATCGTTGCGCAGCTGCGGGCCGGCTCGAACGGCGCGGGCTGTCTCGAGCAAGGTGGCAACGGCGCAGGTGTTGTCGTTGGCTCCTGCCGTCGCCGGAACGGTGTCGTAGTGGGCGATCAGAGCGATCGCTCCGGTGCTATTGCTGCCCGGGAGACGGGCGATCAAGTTCACGACCTCGACCGGCGCAGCTCGGCCACCGAAGTAGTCAGGTGCGATGACCGTATGGTGTTCGAGGGGTATGTCGAGGTCGGAGAGCACGCTCTCGATGTATGCCCGGGTGGTCTCGATTTCGGGACTGCCCATGGGGTGTGGTTCTGTTGCTATTGCCGCTACGTGATCTATGGCGCGTGTGGCGGAGAACTCTGCCTCATCTGCTGCCGGCCGTGGCGATGGGGGTTTCATGGACTGGTACCCGATAGCGATGAAGGCGATCACAATCAGCCAGGGCAAAACAGCCCACAACCACCGCGTCGATCCGGTTCGCCTCATGGTGCCTCCGGTACCTGAACACGGACATGATCATGCCTCAGCGGCACCGCCGGAAGGTGCCGATGGTCCCTAGCCACACGACCGCACTTGGGTCGCTAGAGGCTCGCCGCCAACGCCGCGACTGCTTCGGATGCGGCTGAGGTGACGGGTTCGCCGTGCCCGAATACGACCGTCTCGTATGTGTAGCCGGCCAGCTTGACGACCGATAGATCGGCCGTCGCCATGTCCGGGGTGAAATCCGGGTTGGCTCCGATCACGCCGCCGGCTGAGCCGTTGAGAGCATCGCCGGCTACGAGCAAACCGCCGTCGGCATCGAGAACCGAGATGTGACCGGGGGTGTGGCCGGGGGTTTCGATGATGTCGAGATCGAAAACCTTGTCTCCATCGCCAACCGGGACGAGTTCGCGCGGTGATCGGATCTCCGGGATGTCTGCGGTACCGGCGTAGGCCACAGCATCGAGGGCCAGATCCATCACGGCGGGAAGGCTGCCCTGATGGTCATTGTGAAGATGCGTGACGATCACGTGGCCAACATCTGTCCAGGAGAGATCCAGGATGTTCAAGCTGGCTTCGATATCGCCTTCACTACCCGCAACACCGGTATCGACGATGACCGCCTCCCCGCGGCGGGCAAGAACATAGGCTGAGACAAAGCCAAGATTGACTCGTTCCCAGACTACGCCGGTTGAGTCTGGCGGGGTGACCGGGGCGGCGGTCGTGGCAGCCGGGGGCGTTGTTGTGGTTGTGGCCGGGCCAGCATTGCCGGCTGTCGTCGTCGTCGGTTCGGCCTCATCCCCACTGCAGGCGAGCGCTGTCAGGCCGAACACGGCGACGGCGAGACCTCCCTTACCCAGGTCGGAGACAAAGGCCCTTCGTGTGATTCTCCTGCTTGGCATACACCCTCCTCATGAGAAATCGTACCGGCCTGAAGTAGCTCGGTTGACGTCTAGTGTCTGCAACATGGCCGATCCACCGCTGCTGAAGGACCTCGTCGATGAGGCATCTGTGGAGTCAATTGGCGTCGCAGTCGCCGGAGTCTTCCCGGGTTTTGATGAGTCGAAGTTCCTTGGCGATGTCTTCAGCCCCGAGTGGGGCGATCTTGCTCTCAAACAGCGCATTCGTCACATCGCCGTGACCCTTCGCACTCTTCTCGGCGGCGAATACGCCGAGGGACTCGAAGTGATGAGAAAAGCGGCCCGCAATCTCTCGATGCGTGGCATCCCCGTGTGGTGCTTCAACGATTTCGTCGAAGAATATGGCGTGGACGACCCCGATATCTCGCTCCCTGCGCTCGAACAGTTCACCCGACTCGCTTCAGCCGAGTTTGCGGTGCGGCCTTTCATCAGACGCTATCCGGAGCGGATGGCGGCGCAGATGCTGGAATGGGCGGCGAGCGACGACGAACACGTGCGTCGGCTGGCTAGTGAAGGCTTTCGGCCTCGCCTCCCTTGGGGGATGGGTCTGCCCGGACTCAAAAAGGACCCCGGGCCGATTTTGCCCGTACTCGAACGTCTTTATCGCGATCCGTCGGAGACGGTCCGGCGTAGCGTCGCCAACAATCTCAACGACATCAGCAAGGATCATCCACAGGTCGTAGTGGACGTTCTGGCCGGATGGGCCCTGGACTCTGCCGAGGGTGTTGCCCTGCGCAAGCATGCATTGCGCACCCTGCTCAAACAGGGCGACCCGGGCGCGCTGGACCTCCTGGGGTTCGCCAAGGATGCCCCGGTTGGAGTCATCGACATGAAGGTGAGTCCTGAAGAGGCGGCTGTCGGGGGGCATGTCATCGTCGAGTTCCGGGTGGTTCCGACCGCGCCGGGAACTCATCAGGTGATGATTGACTACGCAGTGGTCTTCCAGAACGTGTCGGGGACCGGGTCGCGCAAGGTCTTCAAGGGCAAAGTGGAGGAGTTGGGTGCCGGCGAGTCCATCACGCTACGTCGCAAAGTGAGCTTGAAGCAGATGACTACTCGACGGATCGTCCCGGGACCCCATGTGATTGAGGCTCAGGTGAACGGTGTTGTTCGCGCAACGGTCGGCTTCGATGTGGTCGGGTAGCAGGCCCACCAGCTACTTCGATGGCGTTGCGGATGTCGACGGCGATGACGTCTTGGCGGTTGCCCTCCACCGAGAGATTCCGCCCTGATTCCGGGTATGAGGGGAACAAGCTGATATCGCCGAAGGCATACTCATGTCCTTTGACCTTGTAGGCCGAACCGGCGGGGATCGCCGGGGCCCCGAGCTTGCGCACGGCGATGGCGTTGATCGCCCGAATCGCGGTATTTCCCATGAGCAGGATTGACTTGATGTTGGGGAACATGCCGATCTCGGCTTCGAGGTATTTCGAGCATGCCTCCACTGTTTCCTGCTTCAGCCCGAAGCCGACTTTGGGGCATTTGACCGCCGTAGTCACATACACACCAAGATTGCGGATGTCGTCGAGGGTGGAGACGTTGAATCCTGCCGCTCTGAAGGCATCGACTGTCTCGGCGCGGGCGATCGGGTCGCGGTACTGATCGGAGTCATGGGCCGCGTTGGCCGGAGGAGCGGCTGAAATCATGATCACTCGAATGTGGTCTTTTCGAGCGGGTAGTTCGGGTCTTACGTTGGCTGCGTGTCGTACGTCTGTGCAGGGGAAATCGATACATCTGTTCAGATCGCCTGCGAGCATGCGCACCTCCGTCCTCTGAGGCGACACCTTCCTACCCGCCACCAGTATGCACGTCCAAGCGTGTTTCCGAAAGGGGAAATCTGGCTCAGCTAGGCGTTGGAGGTGTCGTCGACTGACCGACGCCATTCCTCGAGCGACCGGGCCATCTCTTCCATGAAGAACACATAGAAGGACATCGCTCGTTCCAAACGAGCGTCTGCATTGGGGCCGATGTTGTGCGTGGCCCGAGCGGCGTTGATGATTTTGACCATCTGGCCGGCACCCTCGAGACGACGCACCGTCATCTCGACCAGCGGATCCTCGGTCAGCCTGAAGCGGTCACGTCTGTGGCCGGGGAGAGACACTCGCTCGACGAATCCGAGTTGCTCGAGCAACCGGATCATGGTGCTAATGGAACCGGTGCTTGCTCCCAGTTCCTCGGCAAGCTGTGCCTGGGTCACCAGTGACTCGTTGCGGAGCAACATGAGCGCAAAAATCCGGCCCGCCATGCGCTGGAAACCGAACCTCTCGAAGACCAGACTGAAGGTCTCGACGTGCTCGTGTAGCTCCTCGGGGAGGAGCTGATGCTGTCCATCTCCGCTATTCAAACCGGCCCTTTCGGATAGGGACCTTTGCCTCTATCAACCATTTCAGTGTTTACTGATATCGTTGATATTAACTTGAAAGGCGGGTTTCATCAAGCCCCGCACGAGGAAAGGCTCCGACATGATCGAACTCCACAATGTTTCCAAGACGTTTGGGGATGGAGTCCCGATCGTGGCACTGGCCGATGTCGATCTGAAGATCGATGCCGGCGAATTTGTCGTTGTGCTCGGCCCGTCGGGTAGTGGCAAGACGACCCTGTTGAACATGATCGGTGCTCTCGACAATCCCTCCGGCGGATCTATCGTCGTCGGCGAAACCGATATCTCGAATGCGAGCCGCAAGGAGCTATTCGAGTTCCGCCGTAGCAGCGTTAGCTTCATTTTCCAGAGCTTCAACATCTTCCCCGGGCTCACTGCTGCTGAGAACGTGCAGTTTGGCGCGGACGCCGCGGATCGAGACGATGTTGATCCCGCGGACGTGCTGGCCTCTGTGGGACTGGGAGAACGCGTCGACCAATTCCCCCACGAGCTTTCGGGTGGGGAGCAGCAGCGGGTGGCCATCGCCCGGGCGCTGGCCACGGGCAATCCTGTGATCCTTGCCGATGAACCGACCGGAGAGTTGGATTTCCAGACGGGCATTCAGATTCTCGAGTTGCTCCAGCAACAGGCAGGCGAAGGCCGGGCGGTTCTCGTTGTCACTCATAATCGGGAAATCTCGAGGATCGCCGATCGGGTTGTCGAGCTGAGTAGTGGGCACATCGTCAGCGACGGGCCACCAGCTGGTGGTCGGGCCCGTCTCGAAGATCTGCACTGGTGACATGATGAAAGACTGGATACTTCTTCTCCGTTGGTCCTGGCGGGACCTACGCAAGTACTGGGTCAAAGTTGTCGCGATTGCGCTGGTCATTGGTATCGGCACCGGGGCATATGCGGGCATGATCAGTACGACCACATGGCGACGCAACTCCAACAACGCCAGCGTCGACCTCCTCAACATGTACGACATGCGGTTCGAACTCGCCGGCGACAGCTATATCGCTGCGGGCGAGCTGGAGCGAGCGGTCGCCGGCATCGAACACGCCGCATGGGTGGTCGGTGCTGAGGAGCGGCTGGTGCGGCCGACCCAGGTCGACGCGTCGACCTCCGACGACACGATCCTGGTGCCCGGGTTGTTGGTCGGCCGGGACCTCTCCGCGGGTGATCCGACGATCAACGGTTGGTACATCGAGTCTGGTGCCGGGCTCACTCCTGCCGACAGCGGGCAACCTGTGGCACTAGTCGAGTACAGCTTCCTGATGCACAACGATCTCCCCGACTCCGGCGAGATTGTCGTTTCTGGTGGCGAGCCCTTGGCCTATGTGGGTGGGGCAACGACACCGGAGTTCTTCATGGTTGTCCCGGAGAACACGAGCACATTCGCTCAAGGCACCTATGCAGGTGTGTTCACTTCGCTCGAGACCGCACAGCGGCTGACCGGTATGGAGGGGGCGGTCAATGATCTGGTCGTCACCATCGCCGAAGACGCCGACAGGGATGTGGTCACAGACGAGATCGAGGGGGCGGTCGAGGCTCTTGGGTTCGGCGTCGATGTCACGATGAAAGAGGACGATCCGTCCTATCGCATCATGTTTGAGGACGTTGACAACGACCAGGAAATGATGTCCCTGTTTGCGATGCTCATTTTCGGCGGGGCAGTGATTGGCGCGTTCAACCTGATTACCCGTCTCTCCGAAGCGCAGCGGCGCGAGGTGGGCATATCGATGGCCCTTGGTGTTGCCCCGCGCAAGATTGCGTTGCGGCCGCTGATGGTCGGCGCACAGATAGCTTTCCTCGGCGTGGTCTTCGGCGTATTGGTCGGACTGCTGATCGGTCAGATGATGCGCGGCCTCCTGGTCACGATCATGCCGCTGCCTGTCTGGCTCACCGACTTCCAGTGGAGTCTGTTCGCCTGGGTGGCCGTTGTCGGATTCCTCGTCCCCTTCCTGGCCTCGGCCTACCCGGTGTGGCGAGCGGTGCGAGTCAAGCCCATCGAAGCCATCCGCACGGGCCATCTGGCAGCGCGTGGTGGTGGTCTTGCACCGTTGATCAAGAAGATTCCGCTACCGGGCGACACATTTGCCCAACTGCCGCTCCGCAATCTGCTGCGGGCCCCACGCCGGGCGATCCTGACAACGATTGGAATCGCTGCAGTAATGGCCGTGCTTGTTGGATTCCTCGGTTCGATCGACTCATTCCTCGGCGCTATCGACCGCGGCGCAAGCGCGATCAAGGGTGACTCGCCCGATCGGGTCGTTGTGACCCTCGAGGGTGTATTGCCGGTCGACGATCCGTCGCTTATGGCTATTGCCGACGCCGAGAGCGTCGGCAGGACCCAACCTATTCTTCAGCTGGGCGCCAAGGCGCACGGTGACGAGGAAGTCAATCTGCTGATCGAGGTCCTCGATCTCGACAACGACCTCTGGCAGCCGGAAGTCGTTGCAGGAGAGCTTGCTGATGTGGGGGCCGGGTTGATTCTGGCCGAAGCCGCCGCCGACGACCTGGGGGTCTCGGTGGGGGATTCCGTATCGGTAACGCATCCGGTGCGCAGCGGACCGGCATCCTTTGCGTTCGCCAAAACCGACATCACCGTGGCCGCACTGCACGACAACCCACTTCGCTTCGCCGCCTACATGGACGACGAAGCGATGGGTCTCATCAACGCCGCGGGTCTGGCGAATGTTGTTTACGCCGAGCCGGCCGCGGGGTTTGATTCAGGTGATGTGCAGCGTGAGCTGTTCAGCCTCGACGCCGTCGGGTCGGCGGAGAGGGCGTCGGCAGCAGCTGATGATCTTGACGATCTCATGGCCCAGTTCGTCGGCATCCTGCAGGGCGTGGCGTTCTTCGTCCTCTTGCTCGCAGTGCTGATGGCGTTCAACTCAGCGTCCATCGGTTTTGAGGAGAGGCAGCGCGAGCACGCAACGATGTTTGCCTACGGGGTACGCGTGCGTAAGGCATTGCGGATGGCCGTGGTCGAGAACCTCGTCATCGGCGTGGTCGCAACGGCGATTGGGCTTGCCGGTGGTATCGGGATCCTCTGGTGGGTGGTCAATGTGAGCGCGGCCGAGACCATGCCGGAGATCGGCCTCCTCGTGGAGATCTCGCCGACCACGTTGGTGACCATCATCACCCTCGGGATTGCGGCGGTGGCCCTCGCACCGTTGTTCACGGCCCGGCGGATGCGGCGGATGGACCTCCCCGGCACCCTCCGAGTAATGGAGTAATCAGACAGGGGGACGCCCGCTGGCGTCCCCCTCTTGCCTATTGCTTGATCGCCTTGATGATGGCTGAATGCATCTGATCGGCCACTTCATGAGTCGATTCGATCGCGATATCGGCAAAACCTGCAGCTCGCAGCCCCTGCTCATATTCGCTGAAGCTCAGCGCTCCCGCCGCGCAGCCAACCCAGCTGCCTCGTTCCAGGCGGTCGTCGTCGCTGAGGTCATTCTCGGCAACAACGTCGGCGATTCCGACCCGGCCGCCCGGCTTGAGGACTCGGTACATCTCGGCAAAGACAGCCGACTTGTCGGCGGAGAGGTTGATGACGCAATTGGAGATCACGACATCAACTGTGGCGTCATCGAGCGGGATTGCCTCGATCATGCCCTTGCGGAACTCGATATTCGTTATTCCGGCCTTAGCGCGATGCTTGCGGGCCAGTGCCAGCATTTCGTCAGTCATGTCAATCCCATACGCAAACCCGGTTGGTCCGACTCGCCGGGCCGAGAGGATCACATCGATGCCCGCTCCGGACCCGAGATCGAGTACGGTTTCGCCGGGATTCAGATCGGCAACAGCCGTCGGATTGCCACAGCCGAGTGAGGCGAGGGCGGCTCCATCGGGCACATCGTCGAGTTGGTCTGCCGCATATAGCCAGCTCCCGAAGTCGCCGGTGTCGGCGGTTTCGAAGGCTGCCGTCGAGTCTGTGCTGCAGCAATCGGTGTCGCAGCAGCCAGAATCAATGCTGCGGGCGGCATCGGCATATCGCTCCCGAACCTTCTCCCGAATGTCCGTTGTGTCTGGCATCGCCGCACCTCCCGATATCGATGAGTGTCGATGTGACCCTATCAGTCATATAGATGAGCGTCAATAGGTGAGGTATCGGTCCGGTAGGAGCGACGAACTCCGGTTGAGTTCCGGAATCAGGCGATGCCTACGTCCACTTGAGCCCGCTGCGGGTGCGCCAGTAGACGTCGGGTTCCTCCGCCATCGCCGGCATTTCGGTCAGGCGCTCCGGGTCGACTTCGAGGGCTGCCAGGTTTGACTCCAGCTGCTCCGCCGTGGCGGCACCGCTCAGCACGACATCAACCCAGGGTTGGGCGAGAATCGCGGCGACGGCAATGGTGTCCGGGCTGTCGTCCGGGTAGGCACTCCGCAGTGGCTCCGTCGAGCGCCGGTCTCGTTCGGTCAGTCTTCCGTTAGCGACCGATTCCTTGATGATCGTGCCCATTCCGGCATCGTGGGCTTCAGCGAGGGCAGCGCCGGCCGATGGCTCGAGCAGGTTCCAAGTCGCTTGTACGGTTGAGAAAAGCCGGGCGCCGTCGCGCTCGACCGTCATTGCCTTGCGAATTGTCTCCGCCTGCCGAGGTCCGCTGGTGCTCAGGCCTATGGCGAGGCCGTCGGCGCGGATCTCGGCGAGTCGGTCAAGCACCTCTTTGTTGTCGAGCACCCCTGACTCGAGCGTCGCCGAGTGAATCTGGTACACGTCGATGTGGCGGCCAAGACGGGATCTGGTCTCTTCATACTGCGTGTTGAGACACTCGACGTTGTGCTCCTTGATCTCGTGAACCTCGGCGTCGATCCGCCAATCGGCCACGTAGCGATATCCCCACTTGGAGGAGATCGTGACACTGGGATCCGTGATGCGAGCCTGATACAGCCATCTACCGAGGAACTCCTCACCGCCGCCGTACGACCGGGCGGTATCGAAGTAGCGGATGCCCATCTCGTAGGCTGCACTCAGGACACGGTGGGCGTGGTCCTCCAGGGCGCGAACCTCGGTACGCCCACTCAGGTCAGATCTATGTCCGAGGTTGATGTAGCCGGGCCGGCCCAGGGCGGCGAGGCCCAAGCCGATGCGTGTGACCTGTAGTCCGGTGGAGCCGAATGAGGTGGTTTCGATCATTTCGTATCGCTCTTGGTCTATCTGCGGTGTCGGCTGGCGTTCCCCAGGAAGCTACCATTTCCGCGTCATCGCCAGGAATGCAACAGATCGGTCGGGAGTGGGGTGGTCATGCTTGTCGATCTGAGCGCAGAGGCCATCAATACCTGCAGCTCGGTAGGCCTGCCATCGTGGGTGCGCTACGACGCAGGGGGTCTGCGGGTCGCAGGCGACAACTCGCTCTCCAGAGAGACATATCTGTTCACGGCGTCAGATGGTGTGATCCTGACCACCGATCTTCCCGAGATGATGGATGCTTTGCGCGACCGGGGCGCAGTCCGGGTCTCCGGGGCTGGTGTGTCCCACGTTCTCGGTTCTGGGTTCACCCCCGTGCCGTCAACCATCTTCGACTCTGTTCTGCGCCTCGGTGCGGGAGATGAGGCGCTGGTCGCCTTTGGGCCACAGGGAGCTTCCGTCGAAACCAGGTTCGAGTACCCCTGGCTTCTAGCCAACTCCCGGCAGGATGAGGTGCCGAGCACCGATCGGCTGTACGAGCTGATCGTACGGAGCCTCGAGGAGAAGCTCGATGCGTCTGGGCGTCAGGGGCTGCTCATGCTCAGCTCCGGCAAGGACTCCGTGGCTCTGGCGATCGCACTTGCCGATCTCGGCTACGACGTTCCATGCGCAACCTACCGATCGAGCCGGGAAAACACAGAGCACGAGCACGCAGCAGCGATCTGTCGCAAGTTGGGGCTGCGTCATCAAACGGTTGAGATGCCGACTGATCGGGCAGCGATTCGTCGCATCATGACGTCCTTCTTCGAGCGCACCGTTGCCCCTTCTGCAGACCACGCGGCGATACCGCTCCTGGCCACTGTGGATGCAAGCGGTGTGTCAGCCGGTGGCCTCATCGCCGGCGACGGCAACGATGGCTACATGGGGTACATCGCATCAAAGCGACGCCGCAAGAAGCGGGCGTTTCGAGTGCGCGGACGCTGGCTCCAGGCATTCGTGGCCCGAAACACCCGGATCGACTCGCGAATGAACTACCTGGCCAGGGGAAGATCAGCGATTGCGTGGCCCGGGCGCAACATGAGGATTCACGAAATCATGCCGATCTATGCCGACGCTGTTGATCCGGCGCTGCGATGGAGGCAGGAGGATGCAAGGCTCGCCGGCCGCAGCGACAGCGACCGTGCGGCAGCCAACATGTTGCGGCAGATCGAAGGGGCGCGCGTAGCCAACAAGGTACGGCTGGTGGCTCAAGCTAGGGATATGCGCGCCGTGTTCCCGTACTGTGAGCCCGCTATCGCCGAGTACTACTTCCATCTGCCAGTCGAACACCGTTACTTGCGGAAAGGTCACAAGGAAAAGGTCTTACTGCGGAGGATGCTCGAGGAGCGCATCGGCTACGACGCTGCCGCTATTGGTGACGGCTTCTTTGAATTCGACGGTGCCCCGTTCTTCGTCAATAACGCCGACTTCGTTCGAAGTGAGATTCTGTCCTGCACGTTGTGGGAGCAGCCTGTTGCCAAAGTCGTCGATGAGTGGTTGGATGCTCTGCCCAATCGCCCTTTCCTGTTCCATCCGCTGTTGAGCCTTTTCATGGTTTCCGGCTGGCACAACCACAGCACCTATCTATCGGCTTAGAACAACGGAGACCGACGCAATGCGCATTCTGATGATCCACAATCGCTATCAAGCGGTGGGCGGCGAGGATTCATCTACCGACGCTCAGATCGAGCTACTCCGCTCCGCAGGTCACGAAGTTGTGGCTCTGGAGGATTCGAACACCAGAATTCCCGACATGGGCTCAGCGCGAACCGCAGCCCGGTCGATCTGGTCGCGGGAGGCGAAGCAGACGGTCGAATCGATGCTGGAAGATCGGCCCTTCGACATAGTGCATGGGCAGAATCTCTTCCCATTGTTCTCGCCGTCTGTCTACTACGCGGCGCATCGTTTCGACGTCCCCGTTGTTCAGTCGCTCCGCAACTTCCGGACGGTATGCCCCGAGGGGATGCTGCATCGCGACGGTGCGGTATGCACCGATTGTGTGGGTCGCAAAGTGGCGTGGCCCGGCATCAAGAACCGGTGTTATCGCGGCAGTGCCGCAGGAACGGCCGTGGTGGCGATCCTTTCCGCCGGGCACGGCGTCGCGGGTACATGGAAGAGGCGTGTTGACCGCTATGTCACGCCTTCGGATCACGCCAAGAGCATCTATGTGACGGGCGGATTCGCCGAAGAACAGATCGATGTCATCCCCAACTTCGTCTATCCGGATCCGGGTCTCGGCGGGGGTCGGGGTGGCTATGCGATGTACGCCGGCCGGCTGGCACCCACCAAGGGCCTCGATACGTTGATCGAGGCGTGGAGTGACCCAGCCATCGAAATCCCGCTGAAGATCGTCGGCGAAGGCCCGTTGAAGCGCGATGTGCGTGCGGCGGCTGCAGCGAACCCGTTGATCGAATACCTCGGCGTCGTCGACTCGAGCGAGGTTTCTGATCTAGTTGGGGACGCTTCGTTTGCCGTCGTTCCGACTCGCGGCGTCGAGACATTTGGTCGTGTCGCAGCAGAGGCTGCTGCAAAAGGCACACCGTCGATAGTCTCCGACCACGGTGGCCTCGTCGAGATAGTGGAAGACGGCAGGACCGGATTGGTTTTCCCCCGGGGTGACGCTGTGGCGCTGGCTGATCGGGTCAAACGCCTCGCCGACAGCAATGGGCTCCTGGCGACCATGCGCGTGGCGGCGAGGGAGCGGTTTGAGGAGAACTACTCGGGTGAGAGTGTCCTCAATGCTTGGGTCGATCTATATGAGGAGCTGGCTGCCGCCCGCCGCAAACCACAGGTATAGGCTCCGCACATGCTGCTTGCGGATCTGGTTGACACATCGAATCGAGTCGCCGCAACGGCAGCGCGCGGCGAGAAGACGGAATTGCTGGCGGCAAGCGTCGCACTCCTGGAGCATGACGAGCTGGCGATTGGTGTTTCGTATCTTTCCGGTGTTGTTCCGCAGGGCTCGATCGGTATCGGCTACTCGTCGCTGCGCGACCTGCCGCCCCCACACGAAAAGCCGACTCTTGATCTCGAGGACGTTGACGCCGCACTGACCACAATCGCCTCCACGACCGGCGACGGATCCATGGCGGCACGACGCGCCGAGATAGAGAAGCTATTCGCCGCGGCCACCGTTGTCGAGCAGACATTTCTCGCGGCGCTCCTTGTTGGTGGCCTGCGCCAGGGGGCCAATGAGCGGATGATGATGGATGCTGTGGCCAAGGCTGCAAAGGTTCCAGCCGCGCTGGTGCGTCGCGCCGCGATGTTCTCCGGCGATATCGGAGAGGTTGCGGTGGCGGCGCGGGAACATGGCAGGGAGGGAGTGGCGGCGTTCGGACTCCGGATGTTTCGCCCGGTGCTTCCGATGTTGGCGAAGACGGCCGGGAGCGTCGCCGCGGGGATGGACAAGCTGGGGGCAGCCTTGATCGAGCGGAAGCTCGACGGTGCCAGGATCCAGACCCATCTCTCCGGCGGGCGAGTGCGGGTCTACACCCGGAACCTCAACGACGTAACCGACCGTCTGCCCGGGGTTGTTGCCGCGGTGAGGGGTTTCGCCGCAAATTCGCTCGTCCTCGACGGCGAAGTGCTGGCTCTCCGGCCCGACGGTCGTCCATACCCGTTCCAGGTGACGATGGGGCGGTTTGGGAGCGATGCGGACGAAAGCCCTGTTGACCTCACTCCATTCTTCTTCGACATCATGCACCATGATGGCCGTGACGTTCTGGACGAGCCTGCGGAGGCCCGGATCGAGCTGCTCGACAGCGTGGTTCCCGACGGCTTTTCCGTACCCCGGCTGATCACCGACGACGTGATCGCTGCCGAGCGATTCTTTGCCGACACCATCGCGTCCGGGCACGAGGGGGTAATGCTGAAGTCGCTGACTGCTCCCTATGAGGCGGGGCGACGCGGTGCCGGATGGCTCAAGGTCAAACCCGTCCACACTCTCGACCTGGTGGTCCTCGGGGTCGAATGGGGCTCGGGCCGAAGAAAGGGCTGGTTGAGCAACATCCATCTCGGTGCTCGGGGTCCCGATGGTCACTATGTGATGCTGGGAAAGACCTTCAAGGGCATGACCGACTCGATGTTGGAATGGCAGACGAAACGTTTCTTGGAACTGGAAACTCACCGGGAGGGTCACGTGGTATTTGTGCGGCCTGAGCAAGTGGTCGAGATCGCGTTCGACGGCATCCAGGCCAGTTCTCGGTATCCGGGTGGGATGGCCTTGCGGTTCGCCAGGGTCAAGGGTTACCGGGGGGACAAGAGCCCCGACGAGGCCGACACGATCGAGACGGTGCGGCGGCTGTTCGAGGCACCGTGAGTCAGTTCACGAATTCGTAAGGACGATTCGTCATCACCGGTGCGAGTGGCGCGGTAGGTTCGCCAGGATGCGAACCATGCCCCTGATCATTCTCGTTCTGCTGGCCGCTTCGTGTTCGGCAGCCGAGCCCGAGGTTGCCGAATCGGTACCGGCCACTGCTGCGCCCGCGGTCGGTGCGCTTGTCGACAGTGATGGCAACGAGATTCCCCCGCCGCCGACGGTACCGACGGGGCCGGTGAGCGCCGAGGCCATTGGCATCGTCGACACCATCTGGAGCGGGCTCGGGACCACGATTGATCCGGCCATTGTCGCTGCAATTGGTACGACCGGCGACCTGCGTCTGGGCTGGCTCCTGAGCGACCTATTGCGTTTCTTCCAGGGCCGGCAGCTGGGGACAGCAGCATATGGCGCGTTCATTGACCTCTCCGGGGTTGAGATACCCAACGCCAACCAATTCCGTCATTGGCGGGTGGTGACCGACTACTTGATCGCATGGGATGTGCCGGCGCCGCCCGGGTACGCCGACTACAAGGAGGGACTCTTCACCCTCATCGAGCCGGGTTGGCAGCCGTTCTTCGATGATGCTGAGGCCGATGTCGATTGGCGGCTCATCAGCTGGGGCGGAGTGCTCATCGACGATCGACCGCTCGGCGAACTCGAGGCATGCCTGGCCGGCTGTATCCCCGCCCTCGATGATCCCCCCGTCACCGATGCCGCGGCGGGCTCGTGGTATCCCGACGATGCGGTTGTGTTCGGCGTCACCGTGAACGGCGAGTCCCGGGCCTACCCGAAGAACATCATGGAGGTCCACGAGATGGTCAACGACACCCTCGGGGGCCGGAGAATCGGCATGCCGTATTGCACGTTGTGCGGGTCGGCCCAGGCATTCTTCACCGACATCGTTCCAGACGGGTTTGACACGCTCGTGCTGAGAACGTCGGGCCTGCTCTCGAGATCCAACAAGGTCATGTACGAGTTGGCGAGCGGATCCATGTTCGATACGTTCCTCGGTACCGCCGTTACCGGGCCGCTTCGTGAAGCGGGTTTCGCGCTTGAACCCGTCACGGTCGTGACCTCGACGTGGGGCGACTGGAAGGCCGGTCACCCCGACACCACCATCGTCGCCCGAGATGGCGGTCGAGGGATCGACTATCCGGCTGATCCCCTCGGCGGTCGCGATGACAATGGCCCGATTTTCCCGGTTGGCGATGTCGATCCTCGACTACCGGTACAGGAGCAGATCGTCGGGGTTGTCTCGCCTGGCGGACCGGTCGTGGCTTTCCCGGTGGCCGCCGCTCGTGCCGCTTTCGCAAGCGGAGCAGGAGTAGTCGAAGGCGACGTCACGCTGGTCCCCGACGGCAGCGGATTCCGGGCAACTGGGGCCGACGGCGTTGAGCTGCCGACACACCAGGCGTTCTGGTTCGCCTGGAGTCAGTTCCAGCCGGAAACGATTGTCTGGGCTCCCTGATCCATCATCCGAGAAACGCTGAGATCCGCTCCCGCAGGCCCGCCTCGTCGAGTCCGTGCGCCACTGAGTGGTGTTCACGAGTCCCGTAGTGGCGGTGTTCGGTGTTGGGTACCCCGATAGAAAGCAATCGGGTTGGCACGTCGGCCAACGCGGCGCTGACCTCGGCTGCCGAGGTGCCTTCGAGGTACGGCTCGACGAGCACCACATCAGCTCCGTTGCGGGCATCACGGAGACCAGCACTGTCAAATGGCCTGATGGTCGATGCATACAGGACTGTGACATCGCTGCCGGATGTCGCCGCAAGCACCCGATCGAGCATCGGCCCAACGGCAATGACCGTGGCGCCGCGGGCCGAGCCCGTTCGGATTCTGGTGAACTTGCCGCTAACTGGGAGCGCAGCCTGGTTGCGGTCCTCCGCCAACCGTATATAGACCTTGTCGTCGGTAGACGCAGCCCGGCGCAGCATCGTCGCAACCTCGTCGGGATGTCCGGGCACATGGATGGTCCAGTCGGGAAGCGTGGACAGGAGCGCAACATCGCCGGGGGACTGGTGGGTGCGTCCCTCCCGGGCAGCATCGAATGAGGCCCCGATTGAGACGAGGATCGCCCCCAGTCCCTGGTGGCCGAAGTCGAGCTTGATTTGCTCAAACGGCCGCTCGATGAGGAACGGCGTGTAGCTATGGGCGATGGGGCGGAGACCGGAGAGGGCGAGGCCGGCCGTCGTTCCGATAAGGGCCTGCTCGCGGATTCCGACATTGACTACTCGGTCCGATGGGGTGAAATCGCGAGCGCCGATGTCGGCAAGCGTGACGGCCACCCGTGGATCGCTGTCAATCAGATCATTGGTGACCGCGGTGAATGTCTGGCGCATAGTGAGCATGGCTACGTCCTCTCGAGCAGGGCGACGACCGCAAGCGGGCGGCCCGGGTGCGGTGTGTGCAGGGCTTCGGCGATGGCGTCGTGGTTACGGCCGTTCACTCGTTTGGTTGCCCAGCCTTCGACGGCGAATCGAGCCTGGATGCCGCCCGGCCATCCCTGCGACGCTGATTGGTTGTCGATGACGATCGCCGTCAAGGTCTCCAGTTGGCGACGAGCCGCCACGGCGATCGCTTCGTGGTTGGAGCCTTCATCGAGCTCGCCATCCCCCAGGAGCGTGAAGACTCGCGCCGGGTTGTTCTGAGCGCGCAGCCCGAGGGCAAGGCCCGCGGCAATGGGGAGACCGTGGCCTAGTGACCCCGAGCTGATCTCGACGCCTGGGATGAGAGTTGCGTCGGGATGATGACCGAGCGGCGAGTCGTAGGTGGCGAACGTGGGTAGAACCTCGGTGTCGATGAACCCCTTGGCGGCGAGCACGGCGTAGTAGGCCATCGGCCCATGACCCTTCGACAGGAGAAAGCGATCGCGGTTGGGGTCATCGATGCGATCCGGTGTGATGCTGAGGACACGGTCGTAGAGGCTCCAGATCACATCCAGGGTCGACGTTGCCGCCACCGAATGCTTCTCATCGCCTGTCATCAACGACATGAGCCGGCCTAGGTCTGCGTAGCTGAGAGTCCGCTCTGCGGTTGTTGCACTAGTCATGCTCACAACGTACAACTTCAAGTGCACTTCAAGTCAAGTGGTATTCTCGCGCTATGGAATCAACTGATCTGCTGACAATCGGTGAGGCCGCGGAACGATCCGGTATGGCAACGTCCGCACTGCGGTTCTACGAGGATGAGGGCTTGATTGCGGCGGAGCGGACCGCGGGCAACCAGAGACGGTTTCGACGATCAGAATTGCGGCGCATCGCACTGATCCGGGCGGCGCAGACGTTCGGGCTCTCGCTCGAGGAGATTCGGCGCGCTCTCGATTCCCTGCCGGAGGGGCGCACCCCGACCAGGCGCGATTGGGAGCGGCTGGCCCGCAGCTGGCAAACCCTGCTCGATGATCGCATCGCCGCGCTGCAGCGCCTGAGGGACGAGGCAAGCTCATGTATCGGCTGCGGGTGTCTTTCGTTGCAGAGCTGTGGTCTGTACAACGTCGGCGACCGGGCGGCGGCGTACGGCCGCGGTCCCCGCTACCTGTACGGCGACGACCGCGGCAAGAACGCCTGAGGTCGGTCTAGGACGTGGTCTCGAAGATGTTTACGCACACGCTGGTGAGTTGCCCGCTCGAGATCGAATAGCAGTCGGAGACGGTCACGTTGGCGTTGCTATCGCTATCCCACCAGTTGACGCTTCTGATTGTCCCTTCATCGGTGCTGTACGAGCTTTCGCTGCGGGAGACACTGTCTCCGCTGAAGATGCCGTCGTACATCGAGACCAGCTCATCGAACCTGTTCTCGGGATACTCGATGCCAACGGATCGGTCGGTGTTGCTCGAGAAAGTACTCGTGACGTTGCCGCCGTCGGCTACCGGGGTCTGCAGGTCGTCGGGCACCTCACCGCCGCCGATGGTGAACGTCTCTCCGTCCTCACCCTCAACCGTCATATTGAACGAACCATCTTCGCCCTGGCTGACGATGTTGATGTCTTCTCCGTCTTCGCCCTCGATGGAGATGTTGAACTCGCCATCGTCCGTGTTGATGTCGAGGTCGGATATGCCATCGTTGCCGCTCTCGAGAATTTGCTCGAGGATTTGCTCCTCGGCCGAGTCTCCGCATGCAGCTGCAACCAGTACGAGCACGACCATTAGTGCAAACAGTCTGAGGCTTTTCATAGGTCCATTCCCTTCCCTGAGGTCTGTCTATGAGACAGACTTCGTGCTCAAAAGATACGCGCAATTTGGGGCGGATGGGGAGGCGTTCTGGTGAACCCCGGAAAAGAGTGAGGGCCGGCGCAACGGCCGGCCCTCAGCTAGGTAGTCGCGTCGCTCAGGATCCGAAGTCCGTGAGCGTGGTGCAAACGCTGTCGAGTGTGTTTGATTCCATGCCAATGCAATCATCGATGCTGACCATGAACGTATCGCCGACCCAGAGCGTGTTGCGGTGGGTCCCGTCGCCGTCCTCGTAGGTGCTCTCGCTCTTCATCACGTTGTCCCCAGAAGGAAGCTGGCTCGTGTAGAAGGCAACCAACTCGTCATACGCACTGGCGGGGTAGATGAGGGTCACGGTTCCTCCCTCATCCATGAGCATCGACATGATCACTTCGCCGCCTTCCGCAACCGGCACCCCGAAGTCTTCGGGGACATCGCCGCCGCCGATGGTCATGCTGCCACCGTCTTCGCCTTCGACGGTGATGGTCATCTCTTCGTCATCGCCGCTTCCGGTAATCGTCATCTCTTCGCCGTCGTCGCCTTCGACGACGATGTTGATGTCATCCCCGTCGCCGCTCGTGTTGATATTGACGCTTTCGCCGTCATCACCCTCAACGTTCATGCTGACGTTGCCGTCGCCATCCGTGTTGATTTGGACGTCACCGATGTCTTCGCCGCTGCTCTCGATGATCTGCTCGAGAAGTTCCTCTTCGGCCGATTTTCCCCCGCATGATGCAATCAGCAGCATCAACGCAACGAGGGCGATGATCAGCTTTGCATTTCTCATTGTGTCCATCCTTGTTGTCCCACAGGTGTCTGCGACCGGGTCGCATCTGACCAACGATATGGCGTTGTCGCGGCTTTGGGTCTTGCCGCGGTCCTTTGTTTTCTTCAATAGGTCCCATTTCCGGCTGCGATGACCCGTTCTGGGGGATGACCCCGAGAGAGATCCGGGGTTGCTCAGGGTACGGGGAGGGAGATGCCCAATGGTGGCCGCACCGCGTGTTCCGCACACTCCTTGCAGGAGAGGTAAGCGAACCGGCTGCGGTCGGTCTTCAAGAGGAGTGTTAGCAGAATGAGGAAGACAGGATTCACGGGACGGTGGGCCGGGGCCTCTGCGCGCCATCCCTGGCGGACCATCGCCGTTTGGGTAGTCGTGGTGGCCGCGGCAGTTATGTTGGCGGGGAACCTCGATAGCGTCCTGACCCAGGACGGCGATCTTTTGGTCGAAACAGAGTCAGAGACTGCCGACGGTCTGATTGCTGATCACTTCCCGACCGACGACGGCCTCAGCGAGTACGTCGTCGTCGAGAGCACGGTGAGTCAGCCGGGCAATGCTGACTTCGATGCAGCGGTCGCATCGCTGGCAGCGGGGATCGGGTCGAGCGACAACGTGACCTCGGTCGTCAGCTATCTCGACGGCGTGCCCGGCCTCGTCTCAACGGATGGCACGACGGCTTTGGTCGTTGCGACCATCGTGGGCTCGGAAGACTCCGATGTGCTCGTGCAGCCGATGATGGGGGTCATCGAGTCGGCCAACACGGCAACGATGCGGGTCACAACGGCGGGTGAGGGGTCCATCAACGGCGAGTTCTTCGAGCTGGCCGACGAGACGATGCAGCGTGGTGAGATGATCGGCTTGCCCGTGGCGTTGGTCATTCTGGTGATCGTCTTCGGCGCGGTAATTGCAGCCGGTATCCCGATCATCCTGGCGCTGCTGGCCATCGTCGTTGCGGTGGGCATGACCGTTGTTGTCGGCCAAGCGTTCGACATGACATTCTTCATCGTCAACATGATCACGATGATCGGTCTGGCGGTCGGCATCGACTACACGCTTTTCATCGTCCAGCGCTTTCGCGAGGAGCGCTCGCACGGTTTCTCCGTGTTGGATTCGGTGATCCGTGCGGGCGATTCGGCCACCCGAGCCGTCTTTTTCTCAGGCATGACCGTTGTGATCGCCCTGCTCGGGCTGCTCGTCATGCCAGACACCGTCATGCGCAGCCTTGGAATTGGCGCCATTCTCGTGGTAGTTGCGTCGGTCGCCGCTGCCTTGACTCTGCTGCCTGCGGTTCTTGGCTTGCTCGGCGATCGGGTCAACAAGGGGAGAATCCCCGGACTCGGCCGGACCAGCTATCACGAGGGCGGAGGCCGCTTCTGGCATCGGATCACCGCTGCCGTCACTGCCCGTCCGGTCATCAGCATGCTGCTCGCCGGGGGGCTGTTGCTGGCGGCCGCCGCACCGTATCTCGGTCTGAACACCGGGCAGAACTACATCGAATCCCTACCGGAGGACAGCCCCGGTCGGCACGCCTTCACCGTTCTGGCCGAGGACTTCGGATCGGGCATCATTACGTCGGACATCGTCGTCGATATGCCTGGTGCCGAGACCGAGATCACTTTGCTTGTGGCCGATCTAGAGAACAACCCTGCGTACGGAGACATCTCAGTGTTGCCGAGCCCGGACGGCGAGATAGCAGTGGTCCAGGTAGTCAACAAGCTCGATCCATCGACCGATGAGGGCAGGGCGGCACTCGCTGATCTTCGGGCCACCGCCATCCCCGCTGCTTTCGGGCCGGCGGCCGAGAACGTCTACGTCACCGGAGATGCGGCCTGGATGGTCGACTACAAGGAGGTCGTCGACGACTGGACTCCGTACATCTTTGCGTTCGTCCTGGGATTGAGTTTCGTCCTGTTGATGATCGTCTTCCGCTCGATTGTCGTGCCGCTCAAGGCCATCGTCATGAACCTGCTCTCGGTGGGTGCGGCATATGGCCTTCTCGTAGCCGTCTTCCAGAACGGTTTCGGGGCCGAGCTGCTTGGTTTCCAGCAGACCGACGTTATCGAGGTGTGGATTCCCCTGTTCTTGTTTACGGTCCTGTTCGGGCTGTCGATGGACTACCACATCTTCCTACTCAGCCGGATCAAGGAGCGCTACGACATCACCGGAGACAACGATGAGTCGGTTGCATTTGGACTCGGCTCGACCGGCGCGATCATCACGGGTGCAGCATTGATCATGGTTGCCGTCTTCGGCGGGTTTGCCATGGGCGATTTGGTCATGATGCAGCAGATGGGATTTGGGCTTGCTGTGGCCATCATCCTCGATGCCACGATCGTCAGGTCCGTACTGGTACCAGCCACGATGAAGCTGCTCGGCGATCGCAACTGGTACCTCCCCGGCTGGTTGCACTGGTTGCCGGAGATCCACATCGAGGGAACTCCGGACATCGATAGAACCGTTGTTGACCTGACAGAGGAAACGAGGGTTCCCGAACTCGTCTAGAGAACTGGGAGTGTTGCCTCCCCAAAACCTGAGCCTCCTCCACGGCAGTGGAGGAGGCTCACGAGTTTCCGGGCTTTCGCCGCGCAGCGACTTCGAGCTCCGGTACGATCGGCGTGGAGGCCCGATGGCGACGATCACACTCGAGGATGTGAAGGTTGTGCGGGGGTCGACGCTCGTTCTCGACGTCAACCGCCTCGAGATCGGTGACGGCGAGCTTCTGGTGGTGCTCGGACCGTCGGGAGCCGGCAAGTCGATGCTGCTCCGATCGATCGCCGGCCTGGAACAGCTTTCGTCAGGGCGCATCCGCTTTGACGGCGTCGATGTCGCCGCGGTTGAAACCGCCGAGCGCGGCGTCGCCATGGTGTTCCAGGACCAGAGCCTCTATCCATTCATGGATGTGCGTGAGAACGTCGGGTTTCCGCTGAAGCTGCGCGGCACGCCACGTGAGGAGATAGATTCGCGTGTCGAGGCTGAAGCTCGGGTGCTCGAGATCCAGCACCTGCTCAGTCGTCGACCGGGAGAGCTGGGTGCCGGTCATCAGCAACTGGTCCAGGCCGCCCGGGCGCTGGTTCGGGTGCCGGAGGTCTTTCTGATGGACGAACCGCTGGCGCGGCTCGATGCCCATCTCCGGGTGCAAATGCGCCAGGAGTTTCGCTTGCTCCAGCAGGGTTACGGGGTGACAACTGTCTTTGTGACCAACGACCAGGACGAAGCGATGGTTATGGCCGACCGTGTCGCCGTCATCGATAGGGGAACGATCCGTCAGCTGGGGCGGGCGATGGATCTCTATCACCACCCCCGAAGCCGATTCGTTGCCGGCATTATCGGACCCATGAGCTTCCTTCGGGCTCGGCTGATCAAGGACCATCCCGGCTTCTGGGTGCAGGTGGGGAGCCTCCGGCTTCGCGCCTGGACGCCATCGCTCGGTAGCGCCACGTCGGAGGACGTCGATCTCGGGATCCGCCCGGAGGACATCGAGTTCGACCCGAACGGTACAGCGGTCCGCACCGGCCGCGGGTACTACCTGGGTGACCACGGGGTGGCTCGGATCGAGCTGGCGCCGGGGGAGGAGGTCGAGATGAGAACCGAATCGACCCCGCCTCCCGAAGGAAGCGAGGTCAAGATACGACTACGCCGCCTTCATATCTTCGACTCCAAGACCGGATTGGTGCTGGGCCGAATCGAAGACGGCGTAGGTTGACGCTGCTGGTCGCTACTTGTTGTACTTGGGCTCGTCGCGCTTGACGATGCGGGCCGCCGACTTGCGGGCCTCGCCGACAGTGGCCTTCTGGGTCAGCTCGACTGTCTTGCCGCCGGGGATGGCTTCCTCGCCGCCGCGAATGTGCTTTGCGATCTGCTCTTGGACCTTGCCACGAGCGACGGCGCCGGTGTACACATTCTCGCCCTTGGCGTTCTTGATCTTGTACACGACGGCCTTGTCGTTTGCCAGCTCGGCAACGGTCGTCTTGTTCAGGTTGCCGGCTTTCTTGCCTGCCATTGGTGGCTCCTTGGTTGCATCCGGCGACTCTGCTCACGTCCGCCGTCGGTCCAACCTACACCGGGATTGCCGGAAACCCAGGGAATTCGGCATCTTCGTGGGGGTCTAGCTGCCGATCGCCCGGTGGAGGAACGCCGCCATTTGGCCTCGCGTCACGGCGCCCGAAGGGCAGAACAGCGTGTTGTCTGGGGGATTGCAGCCCTTGGTCACACCGGCCGTCGCCAATCTGAGGATATTCGTCTCAAACGTGTTGCCGCTGATGTCGGTGAAGGCAGCACCCCCGATGTCCGTGTAGCCGAAGGCCCTCACCAGGAAGGCAGCCATCTGCCCGCGCGTCACCGGATCGTTTGGGCAGAACAGAGTGTTGTCCGGGGGATTGCACCCCAGGGTCACGCCCGCCGCCGCAAGCTTGTTGATGTCACTCTCGAAGGTGTGACCAACGGTATCGGTGAACCCGGCATCGGGAGCGGCTGTATAGCCGAGTGCCCGTGACAAGAACGCAGCCATCTGGCCTCTCGTCACGACTTGATTCGGGCAGAACAGGGTGTTGTACGGCGGGTTGCATCCTTTCGTGATGTCGGCGCCGGCAAGCCATTCGATGTCATTGAGGAATGTGCTGTCGTCGTCGTCGGCAAAGGTTCCCACGAAGGTATCGATGGTGATGGAAGCAGTGGTGGGCACTCCATCGACGGTGACGGTTATGTCGTAGTCGCCGGGTTCGTTGTACACGTGGGTTGGCTGATAGGTCCCTTCGGCACTGAACATCGTGTCCGTCTCGCCGTCTCCCCAATCGAGGTCCCAAATAACGATGATGGGAACGTCGGTAAGCGTGACAGTCACCGTCACCGTGTCTCCGACTCCGGCAGACGCCGGGGCGACAAGTGTTGCGGACGCGGCGACCGCGGGCGCTGCCACCGTCGTGATCATCGCTGCTACGAGTCCGATCAACAATCCAAGCCGGGTCTTCATGATGCCCCCTTCGGCAGAGTGTGAATCTCGCTTGTCCTGGGCCGCCTACACCAACTGCCACTGACTCGGTCGAGCCGTGGCCGGCGACCCTCTGGGTTGGGGCGCGATCGGTACAGCTCGCCACTCGTACCCGACATACGCCACACCCTCATGCGGCCGATTATGCCACTCCCCGGCTATACGTGGATGTTGCGACGAGCAGGGAGCGTCGGCCGGCTGTGCGGCGATGGCTCACAGAGTGAAACTCTCACCCCAGTCGAGAGTGACGACTTCGATTTCTGATTCGGCAAGAACGTGCTTGGCGACCGAGTAGATCCACCGCCGCCCCTGCTCCGACAGGTAGAAGTCGTGAACCGGGATGGCGTACTGCGGTGTCAGGTTCCTGGCGAACTCGAGGCTCCTTGTCGTGGAACCCCACGGCGTCAAAAGACCAAGCGCCAGTACGGGAGCTGATGTAGTGGGTCCGTAGCTGTCGCCGGGATGGGTGAGAACACCATCGATCGTCCAGGCGCGGTTCGGTGGGGCATCGCCCATCGGCGTCGTCTCGTGGAGGACGTCTTCGGTCGATGTCCCGTCAGGGACTGCGGTGTCGACGACGATGTCGTACTCCGTCAGAGCGGCCGCTACGGCTTCATTGGCGTAGACGGTGACGTCATCGCCACGATCGAGCAGCCACTTCAGGAAATCCGGGCTGACATGGTCGCCGTGCTCGTGGGTGATGAGGATTCTCTGGATATCACCGATTTCGTCGAGGTCGATGAGATCGCTCTGGTAGGAGTGGAATCCGGGATCTAGCAGCGTGGCGCCCTCGTCTGTGGTCACGAGGAGACACGAGTCGGTGAGGCGTTTGATGGTGCTCATGCTGCGACGATAGCGTGGGCACCGGTGTGTCGTCCGGGGACGGCACACCGGTGCATGGAATTTCTAACTGCGGGTCAGTCTTGGTCGTCTTCGTCGGTGTCGACCTCGTCACCAACGACGTTGAACTGCTCGTCGAGTTGGACATCGATCTGGCGACCGTCGTCCATGGTTACTTCGACCTCGTAGTAGCTCTCCTCGTCACCGACCTCGGTCTCCGTGACCGCACCGCCACCGGTGTGCTCGAGAGCTACTGCGCTCGCTTTCACCAGAGCGTCGCCGGTGATGGGCTGTTCTGCGTCGTCCGACGATGCGATCGCCGCACCGGTGCCGGCGATCGCCCCGACTGCGACGAGACCGCCGACCAGCAGGACCTTCGCTTTGTTCGCCATTCGACTCCTTTCCTGTCGATTGGTTCCATGGTGCCGGTCGGGTGCTGAACAGGACCTGAACCTGATTCAACGTCTTTCAGGACACAGTCAGGCTTTACGTGCCACCATTGGAGCGATGCGGGGCATACTGTGAAGCTGCTGCTGATCGAGGACGATCGCAAGATCGCTCGTGCGGTGCAACGCGGCCTCGAAGCGGAAGGGTTCTCAGTAGCCACGGCCTTCCGGGGCGATGAGGGTCTTTGGCTGGCGCAGGAGACCCGTTTCGATCTGATCATCCTCGACATTCTGTTGCCGGGGCGAAACGGCTATCAGGTGTGCGCTGAGCTGCGCGGGGCGGATGATTGGACACCAATCCTGATGTTGACCGCAAAGGATGGCGACCTCGATGAGGCAGAGGGCCTTGACACCGGCGCCGACGACTATCTGACCAAGCCGTTCAGCTTTCCCGTCCTCGTGGCGCGCATCAACGCGCTACTCCGGCGGTCGGCGCATCGGGATCTCGCTCCGGTGGCGGTTGGCGATCTGGTGATCGATCCGGCACGACGGCGAGTGTTCCGGGGCGATGTCGAGATTGAGCTGACCGCCCGCGAGTTCGACGTGCTGCACTTCCTGGTCAGGCAGGCTGGCGGGGTCGTGTCGAAGCTCGAGATCCTCGACGGGGTTTGGGACTTCGGGTTCGAGGGCGACCCCAACATCGTCGAGGTCTACGTTGCGAGGCTTCGCAAGAAGATAGATGCACCATTCGGTCGTCACGAGATCGAGACCGTGCGTGGCGTGGGCTATCGCATCGTGGCGGAGGGAGATGCCGGTGGCGACTCGTAAACGATCGGTCCGATTGCGAGTGACCATCCTCGCCACCGGCATCGTTGCCCTCGTACTGACGGTGATGGCAGGCGCAATCGTTGTGGTGCAGTCTCGGTCGCTCACCGCTGCCGTCGATGAGGGGCTGGAGCGCCGTGCCGCCGACCTCGCTGCGGTCGTAGCCCGGGGCGTGCCGGACTCGCTGGTTGGCGCAGATGACGACACGGCGGCCCAGATATCCACCGAGGCAGGGGAGGTCCTTGTTGCCAGTGCCAACCTCGGGGCCACGGCTTCGATTGGCAGCTTGGCACCGGGGCTAGACGAGAGCACCACCGAGACGTGGCTGGCCGGTCCCGACGACTCCTTCCGCATCCTGACCCGACGTATCGACTCGCCGCACGGCCCCGTCCTTCTTCACGTGGCGACGGCAACCGACGACATCAGTGATTCAGTGGCGACTCTGCGGAGTTCGATGCTGATTGCCGTGCCTCTGGCTGTAGGTGCGCTGGCATTGGCGATTTGGTGGATGGTGGGGAGGGCGCTGCAGCCGGTCGAGGCGATCCGAAGAGAGGTCGATGCGATCTCCGAGACAGATCTGGGTCGACGCGTTCCGGTGCCGGCAACCGGCGATGAGATAGAGCGACTTGCGGTGACGATGAACGGAATGCTCGGCCGGCTCGAAGGGGGAGTGGCCAGGTTGCAGCGCTTTGTTGCGGATGCATCTCATGAGCTGCGCACGCCACTCACGAGGATTCGCACTGAGCTCGAAGTCGATATGGCGGACCCAGCGTCGGCGAACCTGGCGGCGACCCAGCAGAGCGCTCTGGATGAAGTGACCGCGATGGAGGAGATGATCGCTGACCTGTTGTATCTCGCTCGCAGCGATGCGCGGAGACCGGGGCCGCCTACCGAACCTGTCGACCTCGACGACCTCGTTTTGGCCGAGGTGCAACGGCAGCGTCTTACCGCCTCGATAGATATCGACGTAGCCGATGTTTCCGGTGGGCAGGTCCGCGGTGATGAGGCCCAGCTGCGCCGCATGGTCGCAAACTTGCTCGGCAACGCCGTGCGTTTCGCAGCAACGGCGGTTCGCCTCACGCTTGGCGAAGAGGATGAGTCGGTTGTTCTCACTGTTGCCGACGACGGTCCGGGGATCGACGCTGCTGAACACGAACGGATATTCGAGCGGTTCGCCAGAGGCGACGAAAGTCGCTCCCGTGACGATGGCGGAACCGGTCTCGGCCTGGCGATCGCCCGCGATGTTGCAGACAGGCACCGGGGGTCGATCTCAGTCGACCCGGGCTACAGAGCCGGGGCGAAGTTCGTTGTTCGGTTGCCGCGCAGCCCGTCGTAGCGCGCCATTGTTTGTGACTAATCGTCCTTTACGAATGTGTTGAGAACGGCGCTGACGATCGAGATGACGATGGCGCCCAACAGGGCCGACCAGAAGTCCCGGATCGAAAGAGCGTCGCTCACCTGCGCCGTCAACGCGAGCATCGCAGCGTTGATCACGAGGGTGAACAAACCGAGACTCAGGATGATCACCGGGAACGAGAGCACTTTGAGTACCGGTTTGATGAACGTATTAACGATCCCAAAGATCAGGGCAACGAGAAGGATGGTCCAGAAGTCGCCGGTCAGGTCGATCCCGCCGATGAGCTCACCAGCAGCCCAGAGGGCGGCTGCGTTGATGAGGAGTTTGAGGATGAGTGTCATGGACCACAGCCTAGAAGATTTGGCGTTTCCTCGGTTTGCCCAAGCAGCTGTCGAGTGATTCCAGTTGCGACTCGTCGGTGGAAGAGCAAGGGCGCCGGGTATTTGCCCAAGCGCCTGCTAACTGCAGTCGTGGGACCAAATAGGTTGGGAGCGTTCTCTGCGTCGATGGTGTCCTCTTCCCGAATAGCCTATGTTCAATGGGCATTCGGGACCAATTGACATGGAGACAGTCCAGGTTATAGACTGGGAGCGCTCTCAGCGGGAGATGGAGCACTGGCTAGAACTCTTGAAGAACTTGCCGAGATCGCGGGTGTATCCCGGTCAACGGTGTCCCGGGTTATCAACGGCGGGCCGGCATCGGAGGCCACCCGGACCCGAGTCCTTTCAGTTCTCGAGACCACCAATTACCGCCCCAATCTCGCCGCCCGCAGTCTGGCTACCGGGCGCACCGGTGTTGTCGGCCTGGTAATTCACGAAGACGCACAGATGGTCTTCTCCGACCCCTACTTCTCAGCGATGCTTGCCGGTGTCGCCGAGGCCCTGGCCGAGAAGGAAACCGGGCTGATGCTCTGGATGGGTCACCAGACCAAAGAGAAGACCTTGAGCCGCGTTCTCGAAACGACGTTTGTCGAGGGCATCATCTGCACCGCAACGATGAGCGACGACCCCATTGTGGATGGGCTACTGGCCTCTGGGATTCCGACCGTCCTGCTCGGGCACCGTCGCCATGATGACTCTGCGAGCTATGTCGACATCGACAACATCGCTGCTGCAGAAGACATGGTCGAGCACCTCCTCGACATCGGTCGAACCCGGATCGGACACATCACTGGAGACAGAGGAACTGTCTCGGGTGAAGATCGAGTGATCGGCTACCACGCCGCGCTCGACAAAGCGGGCATCGTCGAGCGGTTCGTCGTCGATGGTTTCTACACAGAGCCCGGGGGCTACGACGGGGCAATGCGCCTCTTCGACCAGGGTGTCGATGCGATCTTCGCTGCTTCGGATGCAACCGCACGCGGGGTGTATCGGGCTGCCAGGGAGCGCGGCATCCGGATTCCAGATGACGTTGCCGTCGCCGGGTTTGATGATCTGGATTTTGCCGCCGAGATGAATCCGCCTCTGACCACGGTCCGGCAGAACATCCCCGCCCAGGGACGGGGGGCAGCACTGACACTTCTCAAGATTCTCGATCGGTCGTCGGATACCGCCAAGCGCGTGATTCTGCCGACCGAGCTCGTAATACGGCAGTCGACACTGGGAGGAGGCGCCGGCTGGGCTTGAAAGTCGGGAAAAAGCTGCGGGTGCCGGACGCACCCGACACCCGCAGATAACCAAGACCCCTATTGAGAGAGAGGAAATGGCATGACCATGCTACCGAAATGGCGATGGCTTCTCGCTGTTGCCGCGTTACTGCTACTTGTTGCCGCATGTGGCGACTCGTCGTCGAGTGACACAACCGAGGCATCAGACAGCGGTGCAACCGAAACGACCGCAGCGACCGAGACCCCCGCCGAGACCACAGCCGCACCCGCCGCGACCACGGCAGCCGCCCCAAGCGGTGATGCGGTTGAGGTCCGTTGGTTCATCGGCCTTGGAGCCGGTGGGCAGCCGGAGCAGCGCGATGCGCAGCTTGCGGTTGTCGATGCGTTCAATGCGAGCCAGAGCGATATCGTCCTGATTCCTGAGATCGTCGAAAATGATGTGGCCTATGACACGCTGGCTACCCAGCTGGCATCTGGCAACCCGCCGGACATCATTGGCCCGGTCGGTCGTGACGGCGCCAACTCGTTCGCCGGTCAGTATCTGGCCCTTGACGATCTGATCGCCGAATCCGGTATGGACCTGAGCGTCTGGGAAGCCGGGGCAATCGAGAACTTCCGCGAGGACGATGGCTTGCTCTACGGTCTTCCGTTTGCTTCCTTCCCCTCGATGATCTTCTACAACATTGACCTGTTCGATGAGGCTGGTCTTCCGTATCCGCCGCAGGAGTACGGCCCCGGTGGCGTAACCATGTACGGCGAAGGCACCGAGTATGAAGGCACGTGGGACTTCGACAAGGTCGCCGAGATTGGCAAGATCCTGGCCGTCGACGCCAATGGCGTAGATGCAACCGATCCTGCGTTCGACTCCTCACAGACGATCCAGTGGGGCTTTGTCTGGCAGTGGACCGACCGTGTGTTCCAGCAGGGAAGCTTCTGGGGCGCAGGCTATGCGGTAGCCGATGACGGAACCGCCGACATCCCGCAGGCATGGGAAGACGAGTGGGCCTGGTACCACGATGCGGTCTGGGGCAGCGGCTTCGCTCCGAGCCAGACGCAGATGGACTCCGACCTTCTCACCGGTAACCCGTTCAAGACAGGCAACGTCGCAATGGCCGGTACCCACCTTTGGTACACCTGCTGTATCCGCGACGATGCCGCCGGCATCGCCGGCGACTTCTTCGATCTCGCCGTCATGCCGTCGAACAACGGTGTCGTAACCGCCAACATGCACGCCGACACGTTCCGGATCCTCGACTCGACCAAGAACCCCGAAGCGTCGTTCGAGGTCCTGTCGTATCTCCTGAACGAGGGTGCCCTCGATCTGCTGACCGCATACGGTGCCGCACCGGCAAATGCGTCTCTGACGGATGCCTTCCTGGCTTCTCTCGATGAGCAGTATCCGCAGGGCGTCAACTGGCAGGTGGCCCTCGACAGCGCCAATTACGCAGACTCGCCGAGCCATGAGCTGTTCGTCCCCGGTTGGGATGCCTACAAGCTCCGTCTTGACGATCTGAAGTCGGCGATCCTGTCGGATCCAGATCTCGATCTCGCAGCTGAGATTGCTGTAGTCGAGAGCGAGCTAACCGCGATCTTCGCTGAGAACAGCTAAGAGCGTGGATCTACCCCTCCGCTTCAATCCGCGCTTGCGGATTCGCCGGGGCAAAGCCGATACCGGGATCACTCCCGGTATCGGCACCGGCGCCGACGAGACTGCGACCCGCGGCGTGAAGCCTCGAGGTGGTGCGGCTGATGCCCAATCGGCCGCACCACCTCCTCCTCCAGGCCGGCCGGGAACGCTGGCCAGGAAACGTGGACGTGCCGGCGTGTGGTACGTGGCACCCTGGGTGATCGGGTTCTTTCTTTGGACCGCGATCCCCATGATCGCCTCGCTGTACTTCTCGTTCACCGACTACAACCTGGTTAGCGGCGAACCTCCGGCGTGGAACAACTTCGAGAACTGGTCGAAGCTATTCAGCGACCCGACGGTTCGATCGTCCGCAGGGACCACGATCGCCTTCGGGCTCTTCTCGCTTCCCTTCTCACTATTTGTGCCTTTGGGATTGGCGTATCTGCTCACCACGGAGAAGCTGCGGGCGCGCAACACCTTCCGGATGTTGTTCTACCTGCCTTCGGTGGTCCCGCTCGTCGCCGCTGTTTTGCTGATTCACGGCGTGATGAACGGACAGACGGGTTGGATGAACAAGATCCTGAGCACCGTGGGTATCTCCGGACCGAACTGGTTCCAGAACGAGTTCTGGATCTATCCGGCGCTCACCTTCATCGGCTTGTGGGGCGTCGGCAACGCCATGATCATCTTCATCGCCTCGATGAATTCCGTCCCCGGCTCGCTGTATGACGCGGCCACGATCGACGGGGCGAATCAGCGTGAGATGTTCCGGCACGTAACACTGCCTCTGATCTCACCGGTCATCTTCTACAACCTGGTGATCGCCCTGATCGGTCTGTTCAACTACTTCCTGGTCCCGTTTGTATTGAACGGTGGATCGGGGGAACCGAACGGCAAGACGCTGTTCTATCCAATCTATTTCTTCCGCACCGGGTTCCGCCTGTTCGACATGGGATATGCGGCAACCCTGGCCTGGGCTCTCTTTGCAGTGGCCATCGCCATTACCGGCCTTGTCTTCTGGTCGGCGAAGTACTGGGTCCACTATGAGTTCTCGGAGTAGCTGATGTCATCTGCAAATCGATTGATAGAGGCCGCTACTCAGGAGCCGAGCCGCAGATTCCGCGACCTACCGAAGCGGGTTCGCAATCGTATGGCGGGCACGGTCGTGACTGCGGTGACCGCGCTGGTTCTGATCGCGTTCTTGCTTCCGCTCGGATATATGACCGTGACGTCGCTGAAGTCTCAGGCGATGATTGCCGATCCCACGGCTCCGATCATTCCTTCGTCGCCGGCGGTGATCGAATACGAGGGCGAGGAGTTGGAATTGTTCACCGTGCAGATCGACGGTCAAGATCGCTCGCTGGCGATGCTCAAGCCCGGTCGCAAGGAGTCCCAGTTCATTGACCCAGGGAACCTCGATGGTGAGCCGATCGTATGGGAGGGCAACTGGCGACTGCTCACGCCCTCCTACGAATTCGATCCGCAATGGCAGAACTTCTCCGAAGCGTGGAACGTCATGGAGTTCCCGCGGTTGCTGCGGAACACCTTGATCATCGCGGTGATCGGCACGTTCGGTGCGGTGGCATCATCCATCGTTGTTGCCTACGGGTTGTCGCGATTCCGGGTTCCGTTCAAGCGAACCATCATGATCGTGCTCATCGCAACGATCATCCTGCCCCGGTTCGTGACGTTGGTTCCGACGTACGCCCTGTTCTACCGAATAGGTTGGGTCGGCACATTCCTGCCGCTGATCGTGCCGCACTTCTTCGCCAACGCGTTCAACGTCTTCCTGCTTCGTCAGTACTTCCTGACCATCCCGAAGGAGCTCGACGAGGCCGCAACGATTGATGGTGCTGGGTCCTTCCGCACTCTGTGGTCGGTGATCCTCCCCCAGATGAAGCCGGCCATCGTTGCGGTCTCGCTTTTCCACTTCTTTTTTGCGTGGAATGATTTCTTCGAGCCGATGATCTACCTGTCGGCGCGAAGGGACCTCCATCCAATCTCGGTTGGTCTCCAGGTGTTCAACACCTTGTATGACTCACAGCCGCATTTGATCCAGGCCGGCGCATTGATAGCGATAGCGATTCCGGTGCTGATCTTCGTCTTTGCCCAGAGGGTCTTCCTCAACGGCATCGACCTGTCTGGCGTCCAGAAGTAGGGTCAGATTCGAAAATGAATGAAGGGAATCGGTTTCATGATGAGCCAGACGCGCACCTTCCCGGAGGGTTTTCTCTGGGGTACTGCAACGTCCGCATACCAAATCGAAGGCGCAGTGACGTCCGGTGGGCGCGGCCCGAGTATCTGGGATACCTTCAGCCACACCCCGGGCAAGACCTACAACGGCGAGACGGGCGATCAGGCGGTCGATCACTTCAATAGGCTCAACGAGGATGTCGCCCTGATGAAGGAGATCGGTACCAACGCTTACCGCTTCTCCATCGCATGGTCGCGGTTGCTCCCGGGCGGGCGTGGTCGGATCAATCGAGCCGGGATTGACTTCTATCGCGAGCTGGGTGAGCGACTGCAGGAGTCCGGGATCACCCCAGCGGCGACGCTGTATCACTGGGATCTACCACAGGCCCTCCAGGACGAGGGCGGATGGCTCAACCCGGACTCGCCGGACTGGTTTGCGGAGTATGCCGGGGTAGCCAAGGAGTACCTGGGCGACCTAATCCCGCTGTGGGCGACTCTGAACGAGCCATGGTGCTCGGCGTTCCTCGGTCATAGTTCAGGCGACCACGCTCCGGGGCTGCAGGACGCCGGGGCCAGCTACGTGGCCGCCCATCATCTGATGATCGGCCACCATCGCGCCATCCGCGTCATGCGGGAGACCAATCCGCTACCTGATGACAAGTTGGGCATCGTGCTGAACTTGATCCCCGCCTGGCCTGCCTCCGATTCCGCAGAGGACGTGCTTGCAGCTGCGGCCATCGACACAGTGCAAAACAAGCTCTTTGCCGGAGCCGTGCTCGATGGCAAGTATCCGGAATTGATCCTCGAGTATCACCACAGGCTTGGTGTGGCCGACCAGATCGATGTCAGTGCCCTGAGCGAAGCACGAGAAGACATCGACTACCTCGGGATCAATTACTACAACGTGAACCGCGTTCAGTATCAGGAGGGTGCTCCGGCGATACCGATCTGGCCGGGCACCGACGGTTCCGTCATGTTGCCACCCGCCGGTGAATTGACCGACATGGGCTGGGGAGTCGAGGCCGAGGGCCTGAAGTGGATGCTGCTCCGGGTCTCCGCTGAGTACCCCGGATTGCCCCTCTACGTCTGTGAGAACGGCTCGGCGTACCCCGATACCGTTGCCGCCGACGGCTCGATAGACGATCCCAAGCGGATCGCATATCTGGAGGGGCACACGGCAGCGGTTGCCGACGCGATCGCCGGTGGCGCCGACGTGCGCGGGTACTTCGTCTGGTCCCTGCTGGACAACTTCGAGTGGGCCAAGGGCTATCGGATGCGGTTCGGCCTCGTCAGGGTCGATCCCGAGACTTTGGATCGAACTGTCAAAGCCAGCGGATACTGGTACCGCGACTTCATCCGCGGAGCGACCGGGTGAGGCCGGGAGATCCTTTCGTTCTCGGCGTCAACTACTGGCCCCGTCGCAAGGCCATGTATTGGTGGTCGGACTTCGATGCTGGTGAGGTAGCCGCCGAATTCGACGTCATTGCCGACCTGGGAATGTCCATTGTCCGAGTGTTCCTGCTTTGGGATGACTGGCAGCCTGATGCGGCCTCCGTCTCGAATGAGCGACTCACAGATCTGGTCACCGTCGCCGACATCGCTGCCGAGCGTGGGCTTGGTCTCGACGTGACCTTCTTTACCGGGCACATGAGCGGGCCGAATTGGTCGCCGGGCTGGCTGCTCAACAACGATGGGTCGTATCCGGCACCGTACGTCAACCAACTGGTCAGTGGGGGAGTCGTGACCGATCGGGGCTATCGCAATCCCTTCCATGACCCGCTTGCGCTCTATGCGGCGCGCCGGCTGCTTCGGCATGTGGTGGGGGCCCTGCACGACCACGACGGCATCTGGATGTGGAATCTCGGCAATGAGCCGGATCTGTTTGCCCACCCGCATTCGAGCGAAGAGGGCAGGCAATGGGTTGAGGACATGACCGGGTTGATCAAGGGTATCGACTCCGTTCATCCCGTCACGTGCGGTCTCCATACGGCCAGCCTCTTCGAAGACAATGGACTGCGAGTGGATCAGGTCTATCGGGAAACGGATCACGCGGTGATGCACGGCTACCCGATGTACATCCCTTGGGCTCGGGATCCGCTCGACCCCGAGTTCGTCCCGTTCCTTTGCGCACTCACCGCGGCGCTCAGCGGTAAGCCCTGTCTTGCCGAGGAGTGGGGTGGTTGCACCGTTCCCGGAGACTCGGTGATCTGGGAGTGGGAGTCTTACGGCGGTCAACCCCGACAGCAGTTCATGGCGGGTGAGCAGGACTTCGCCGACTACGTCGGGAAGGTCCTGCCGAAGCTGGTCGAGGTCGGCTCGCCGGGCTCGATGTTCTGGTGTTTTGCCGACTACGCCGAGGAGTTGTGGGACCGGCCTCCTTGCGACGATCACGGGGCGAAACACGAGAGACACTTTGGCCTGGTTCGGCCCGACGGCAGTCTCAAGCCTCATGCCGACGTGATTCGCAGGTTTGCCGCCGCAGAACCCGTTGTGCGCGCAGCAACAAGGACCATCGATCTCGGTGTAACGCCCGACGAGTACTACGCCGATCCGATCAATCACGCCGTCCGCCTCTACGAAGGCTTCCTCAGCGAGTGAGCGCCGATTTGGTGCACACCGTGGTGGCGTAGGCTGGCCAGATGCTCGTACGGATCTGGAGTGCGATTCTTCTTGCTGCGTTGGCCTGGGGGACCAACGGCGTCGCCACGCGGGCCGCCCTCAACGATGGCGTCCCTCCGGTGGCAATGGTGACGATCCGGGCGATCCTGGCAACGCTGATCCTGTACGTCCTATTGCGGCTGCGGCGACGGCGTCCTCCATCGACTCTGGCGAGGTGGTCGACAGGTCTCGTTCAGGGTGTTTTCCAGCTCTCGGTTCCCTTCATCTTGTTCACCCTTGCCTACGAGAACGCGTCCGCTGGATTCGTGGGGCTCTTCGCGGCCCTGATCCCCCTGGGAACCGCAATCGTGGCCCACTTCATGCTGCCGGACGAGCCGCTTCACCTCGCCAAGGTTGCCGGGCTATCGGTCGCTTTCCTGGGCGTGGCCTTCCTCCTGCTGAGCGGCGATAGTGGTTTGGAGGAAGGCGGGAGGCCACTCGTGGCTGCCGCTCTCTCTGTGGCGGCGGTCGTCTCGATCTCGTATGCCGGGGTTTATGCCAAAAGCCATGCCGACGATTTCGATCCTATGGAACTCACGTTTATGCAGTTTGCCATTGGGATCATCGTGATCGGGGCTTCGATGCTTGCGTTTGAGGGTCTGCCCGGCGAGATATCGACATGGGGCTGGATGCTGATCGTCTACATGACGGTGGTCGGCAGCGTCATCCCGTTCCTCATCTTCTTCTGGCTGCTGCAACAGGTATCGGCCACGAAGGCATCGCTGGTCGGGTACATCGTCCCGCTGGTCGCTTTGTTTGCGGGCATCGTTCTCCTCGACGAGAAACTCCAGCTCGGCATCGGGGTCGGCGGACTGCTCATCTTCGTCGGTGTGATCCTCACCGACCGTTCCGAGCGAAGGAAGATCCCGGCCGCACCCGTGTGAGCACCATCTGTTGCCCCTGAGAGGGGACGGCCGAACGAAGTGAGGCAGGGGGTCTGCTTTCCTGGGGCCCGCTCGAGGAGAGTCCCGTGGCTACTGGAACCCTCGTTTGACCGCTGCGCTCGGTCATTTCCCCACTAGGAGGAGAGCTGTTGGCGGGCAATCACAACGTCGAGTTGGGGCTCGACCTCTAGGTTGTGGCGGGTCAACTCGCCGCCGCAGTGGGCGCAAGCGGGGATCATGTGGGTGACCTGACCGCAGTCCTTGTGGATCATCCGACGATCGGTGTCGGCGTGCTCCCACTTGTCCCCAAACCGCCACACGGCAAGCAACAGGTCGAATAGGTCGCGACCCTTGTCGGTGAGCCGGTATTCGTGCCGCACCGGATTGTCCTGATAGGGAACCGTCTTGAGGATGTTGTTCTCGACGAGCAGGTGGAGACGATCGGCGAGGACGTTGCGCGAGATCTGTAGATCACTCTGGAAGTCGTCGAAGCGACGCACGCCCATGAACACATCGCGCATGATGAGCAGGGTCCAGCGGTCCCCAATGAGATCTATCGTTCCCGCCACGACGCAGTCGAGGTGGTCGAGTGACTTCTTGGCAGGCATGACCCGACTCTATCAGGTGGGTTGCGTAAAGCAACCGACCTATGTAAAGTCAGTTTCATAAAGCAACTCAATGGGGACGAAGTGAAGGCGCTCATTCCACGTTTGATGTCGATTGTCAGCCGATTGTCGCCGCGGTTGGGGGCGAGGATTGCCTGGTACCTGTGGTTCCATCCTCACGGTCGGAAGAATGCTCGTTATCCCGATGGTGCCGACGAGTTTCAGCTCGAGGTCTATGGGCATGAGGTGAAAGGCTTCACACTCGGGGCGGGGGAGCCGGTGCTCCTGCTGCATGGCTGGGGTGGCGCCTCCACCGACATGGCCCCGTTGGCTGCGGCGCTCGCAGACGACGGTTACCTGGCGGTGGTGCCGGACTTCCCGGGGCACGGTGACGATCGCAGAAACCGGACCGACGGCTTCCGGATGGTTGCGACGGTTGATGCCGTTGCCCACCGCTTTGGTGTGCCGCGTGCTGTCGTCGCGCACTCGTTCGGCGCCGTCGTCACCTTCGGTGCCTTCCTCTATGGAGGGCCCGAGCGCGTCGTGCTCGTCGCGCCTGCGGCCCGAGGCCGTCTCTTCCTCGAAGTGTTCGGAGAGATGGTGGGGATGAAGGGGAAGGCGGCGGAGATATTCAAGTCGCGGTTTCTTGCCTTCGCCGGTCCGAAGTACATGGACATTCTGGACGGCAACGGGGATGTGCCGGGCGCCGACATCATGATTCTCCATGATCCCGAGGACGACCGCACGCCGTTTTCCGACTCCGCTGAATATGTCCAACGACGCCCGGCGACGAAGCTCGTCGAGGTTCCCGGAACCGGCCACAAGGGCATTCTGCGTGACGGAAAGACGCGTGCAGAGACGGTCGCCTTCATCGCCGGCAGCTGATCAGCCAGCCCCCAGAAGTGGCGCCCCGGGTCTCGCCGGACCCGTTGACTAGCGGGCGCTGACGTCCGGATCGTCGCCGGTCGGCGACCGGCCTGGTATGTTCGACCAGGTACTTTGGTATATCCCTGGAGGACGAACGGCCCAGGGCCTATCGGGTGGACGGCTATGTCTTCTCGGCCGATGGTTTTAGGGTGCGCCTTATCCCATGATTGCCAAGTTACTAACTAATGATCTTGGCGATGTCCCCTGAGGGACATAGGTCGGTACAGAGAGAGGATGAGATGACAAAGCGTCTCAAGCAAGTTGGAATCGTTCTAGTCGTAGTCGGTTTCCTGTTCGTGGTCGCAGGCGGCGTTGCCTACTCCATGACCCAGGACGGTTACACCTCGCTGCAGAAGTTCAGCGAAGCGCAGAACGTGACCCTCAGTTACAACGAGGATGGGCAACTCACAGATCGTGGAACCACCGAGGGCGCGGATGCGATCATGGATTTGCTCAAGAACGAGTGGGGCTATCCCGTCGTGTCGAGCGAGATGGACCCGAACGATCCGCTGGTCAACACCGGTAGCGAATACATGTTCCAGATGGCAACCGTGACCTATCACACCCTGCATGGCACCCAGACCGTCGTGCTCACCGAAGACAAGGAATACAACGGTGAGTCCTTCCCGGCCGGGACCTATGAGGTTCCCGTCGACGGTCGCTACTGGACCGACTTCGATCGCCAGCATCCGCTCGAGGGCCCGGCGCGTAGCCAGGCTTGGAGCGGCACCGCTCACGGCATCGTTGGTGAGCTCGGTGTCGGCACCGTCACCCACTCCGCGCTGAAGATGGGTCTCGGCCTGGCCGCCATCGTCGCCGGCTTTGGCGCCACCACCATCCTCGCCGGTGCGGGTCTCATCTGGGCCGCAAGTGGAGTCCAGAGGAAAGAAGCACCTGAGTTCACCGAGGCTCCTCAGAAGGAGACGGCAAGCGTCTAGCAACCAAAGGTTCCGCCGGATCCCCCTCCCGGCAGGAGCACAAAAAAGGGCCCCCGCTGCGGCGGGGGCCCTTTACTCGTTCAGGGTTGCCAGCCAGCGGCGCTGCTGACGAGGCGAAGTAATGCGAACCCAGGCCAGGTGAGCGTTCCCCGGGTCGGCGGCCGCAGTTTCGTACTGCCGGTGGTATTTGCCGCTCTGGGTCCACGACCAGAGGATGATGTTCTCCATCGGATCTGTCTTGAACAGGTTGGAGAATCGTTCCCGGTTTCCGTTCCACAGCTCGCGGCGGGTCACCATCCGGCCCAGGGTGCGCCTGACGATACGCGGCATGACGACACGCCGGGGGAGGTCGAGCCAGATGACGGTGTCGGCTCTTGCGAACACCAGGTCCTGCACCATGGACGCATAGTTGCCGTCAACGACCCAGGCGTCGGCTTCTATGCGCTCAGAGACTATGCGCCGCATCTCCTCGCGGTCGATGGGAGTCCAGTCGGGGAGATGGTGAATCGAGTCGAGTTCGATGTGCTCGCACTCGGTCCTCTCGGCGATAGCGCGGGCCATCGTGGACTTGCCGGAACCGCTGTTGCCCACGATCGCAATGCGACATTGCTGATTCATGGTTCAAAGAATCGCAGATTGTTCCGCTCGGGCGTGTCTATCCGTTGAGAGACGAACGAACCTCGACGGTCTCCCAGTCGAAGGTGTGCTCGTTGAGCAGGAGACCAGGGCTGATGTTGAGAACCTCGCCGGTTGGGCCAAGGGCCTGGCCGGCCCACAGGGTTTGGATCGTGAAGCGGTGAAGCGCCCTGCTTTCGTACTCGAAGGTGTAGATCGGCTGGTCGGGTGATCCGGTGCACGCTTGCGTATCTGCGTCCGTGCAGCTGCGTTCGAAGTCCCAGATCCCATCGCCGTCGGTGTCGACGCGGACCCCGGTCAGCCACACATCGAGGGTGAGGTTGTAGTCGTTGCCTGCAGTGGGGATTCCGACCGCAAAGCCCCCATCGGTGGGTTGCCCGCCTGCTTCGACCTCGTACCAGACGTGATTTTCGAGACCCACGAGAGTCCGGAACTGGGGAAAGGTAGCTCGTACCGGCGCGGGGATCAGAGCTTCGTCTCTGACGATCTCGAGCCATGGATCGCGTTCGATCACGACCAGGCAGTAGAGACCGCCGATGTCATGCTCGTCGAAACTCCCCGTTGCGATGTCGATCCTGCGGAACGCATCGCGAACCGTGGCGGTGGCCAGCACACCGATCATCTCGTCCGTGGAGCAGTCGTCTCGACCAACGAATGCGGCCTGGATACAGGAGCGGGTGTCGAAGATGTCGATCTGGGCAAAGAGGCTTGCGGGTTCTCGGGTGCCTTCGCTCGCCACTCTGGTGACTACCGACCGAACGGTGTCGTAGTGCCGACTCGCTGTGTTGTACTCGACTACGACGCCGTCCTCGTAGGTGACCACCGCATCGTCCCACCACTCCTGGGGATACCAGCACGAGTGTTGTCGGGTGATGGTGGCGAAGACACCCTCGCTGCTCGCCCAGAGATCACCGGTCACATAGGCGGGAGACTCGATAGTGACCTGGTCGCCTCCGTTCCAGTTGTCAACTGCACATGCGGGCGTGAGCAGCATCGTCGAAAAAGCGACAGTGAGTACGGCTAGCAAGAATCGTTTCATTCGGAGCGTCCGACCCACTCAACCGTCACCATGCCCGCCAACACGTCCTCAGTCAGTGGGACAGGCGTTTTGGCGTCGGCGTAACGCCACAGCCCGTCGACGCCTCGCCGCAACGTGAATTCCAGGGAGCGGGGATCCCACCCGTCGTACTCCTTGACCACTGTTCCTTCTGAGTCTGCGATGACCTGGCCCTGCCTTTCATCTGCGATCCGGACGACCGCCGTGTCGTCGTCGAGGCTGACCACGGCGATCCCGAGCGTTCTGACGCCCGGATCGATGTACCGCCATCCCGGATGGTCAGTTAGCTCGAGGAAGCCGACCAGAATCGGGTTCCAATAGGGGTAGTCAGGGTCGTACATGAGCGAGACCATTGCGTCGGCATCATCTGTGGGGTTGCCCTCCAGATAGACGAAGAGATCCTGCAGCTCCATCGCCGCTTCGTAGACGTTGTCCTTGCTGGTATCGAAGTCGTCTATCGAGTCGCGATTCACATTGGAGATCAACACCTCGGGTCGGGCGAGTGGGTCAACCGTCGTTGTCGTTGCAGGCACTGTGGTCGTGGTCGACGTGGTGATAGCCGGGGGATCGGTGGTGACCGTGGTGGACGGCGGCGGTGTGCTTGTCGAGGTGGTGACCGTGGTCTCAGCAGGCGTTCCCGAGCATGCGGAAGCAATCGTCAATCCCGCCAGAAGGAGAATCCCCCGACGCAACCGTCGTGCGGTCGTTCCCACCATGTGGTGCATTATGCCAATTCTGTTCGGACAATCACAAGTGCATGGTCCGGGAGTGATTGAGCCATCGGCCATGCGCTCAGCATATATCACCAATACTGGTCCAGCAACGCTAAATATCGCTACCAGCGGGCCTGGTGCTCTTCGGCCCAGCCGACGACACCGTCGACGGCGATGGTATGGCCGAGATCGTCGACCACAGTCCCTGCGTAGTGGCCGAACATCTGGTGCACTTCGGATCGGATGAGCAGCAGGTTGGTCTTGGCGGTGCGTTCGAGGAAGGGTGTGAATGTGATGTCGGCCCGATCCGACTTCATCGTCCACGGTCGCATGAAGTCTGCGTTGTCGTAGTCGAACTCGACCTCCTCGAGCTTGTGGATCCGTCCGTTGAGAACCAGCGTGTTCTCAGTTGCCGCGGATGTGTCCCCGAAGCCGTACCCCATGTTGAGCCCGACCCGGCGTCCGTCGGGGAGAAATCCCGAACCGCTGGCCCAAACCCAGAAGGAGTTGTACTCCCAGATGCCCCGGCCCCAATCCAGCGTCCCGGAGCTGGTATCACGCTCGACCCCGATGGTGCGATCGCCGATTGTGATGGTCCCCGTCGTCGGCATGCAATTGATCTTGCGGTTGTAGTAGAACCGGCGCTCTCCGATCGGAGTGGCGATCACGGTGGACTCGCCGCCCCCATCGAAGGAGAGGTCCGCCCTCAGCGGACTGCCGGCGAAGTCCTGCCACCGCACGTGGACGGTCCGTATCGTGCCATCGATATCAAAGGCCAGCGAAGCCTTCTTCCCCGACCAGTTGCTGGCACCCTCGTGGCTATTGCGGGGAAGGTTCACCCCACTGCCGAACGGGATAGTGATGGTGTCTTCGACGTAGGTGTTGTTCTCGAAATCAACGAAGTAGACGAAAGCCTGCCCGGCGTATCCGAGGTCGGCGATCGTCGCCGAGAAGTATCCGGTCGGGAATGTGACTCCGTAGTAGTCCCACCGTTTGACCCGGAACCATTGCAGGCCCCGTGCGAATCGATAGACCCGGCTGGCCTCGAGGTTGCAGTCGAGCAGCGGGTGACGGGCCCACCCGCGCTGCACGAGCGATCCATTCGAATCGAGAAGCGTGGATCGTTCGACAATCTCGTGCTGCGCCATGGCGTCTCCTTGCGGGAACAGTCAGGAGGCTACAGCCACTGCTCGATGCAGTGCCATTTTGTCTCAGATATCGAGGGCGATTCGGAATAGACATATCGAACATATGTTCGATAGAATGGTGGCATGGCTGACATGGCCGCCATCCTTCACGCCGACCTCGACGCCTTTTACGCATCGGTGGAGCAACTGCTCGATCCGTCGCTGCGGGGCAAGGCGATCGCGGTCGGTGGCGGGGTGGTTCTGGCCGCTTCGTATGAAGCGAAGGCGTTTGGTGTCCGGGGCGGAATGCCGGGCCGCAAAGCAAGAGAGCTCTGTCCCCATCTCCAATTCGTCGGCGGCAACTTCAAGCGGTACCAGGAGTTCGGTGACAAGGCCATAGATGTGGTCAGGGACTTCACCCCGCTCATCGAACGCATTTCGATCGACGAGGCTTTTGCCGACGTTTCGGGCTCTATCCATCTCTTTGGGACACCGGCCGAGATGGCCGAAAGGATCCGGGCTCGCGTGCGTGACGAAGTCGGGTTGCCGATCTCGGTCGGGGTGGCACGCACCAAGCACCTGGCCAAGATCGGTTCCCAGGTGGCCAAACCCGACGGGCTCATCGTCATCGACCCGGCCACCGAACTGGACTTCCTCCACGACCTTCCCGTCGAATTGATGTGGGGCGTCGGTCCGGTCACCAAGGCCCGTCTCGCCGAATCGGGGGTGCACACGATTGGTCAGCTGGCGGAAACGCCGGGCCGATCGCTGGAGCGATTGCTGGGACAAGCCATCGGCGGGAGGCTTGGTGCGTTGGCCTGGAACCACGATCCCCGGGAGGTTCAGACTCACCACAGGGCAGGCTCGGTCAGTGCGCAATCGGCTCTCGGCAAGAAGCCGGTCACCGAGGACGTAATCGGCCCGACGCTCCGTCACCTCGCCGATCGTGTCGCCACCCGGCTTCGCAAGAAGAGCCGGGCAGGGCGCACGGTGACGGTCCGGGTTCGCTTCGCCGACTTGCGGGCGATCACCCGGTCGGTCACTCTCCCCGCGGCCATCTCGGCGACCGTCATCCTGGCCGAGATTGCGGAGGACCTCGTAGCAGCGGCGCTGGCTGATCACCCCGAAGAGAAGATGATCAGCCTGCTCGCCATCGCGGTGTCCCATCTCGAAGATGATGCAGCTCTGCAACTCGAGCTGCCGTTCGAGCTGGAAGGGGAATCCCGGCGTCCGGGGACGGAGAAGGGAGCGGCACGGTGGGTGCTCGACCGGTCGGTCGATGACGTACGGGAGAAATTCGGTCGCGAGCTGGTCGGCTACGGGTCGGTAGCCCTGGGCGACCGGCGGTCGGTTCCCGATGAGTTCCGTGAGCTTGCCGAGAAGGAGCTGTAGAGACGCCTCGCTGGCCGGTTACTCGTCGTCTGCGAGGTGTGCCGGGAAGCCGCCTCGTGAGATCGGGCCCCAGCTGTCGATGGCGATGCGGATCAGCGACTTGCCCTGCTTGACCATTGCCTCGCGGTACTCATCCCAGTCGGGGTGCTCACCCGCAATGCACCGGAAGTATTCGACGAGCGGTTCAACCGACTCCGGGAGATCGATCACCTCGGCGCTGCCGTAGATCTGAACCCATTCTCCGCCAAAGTCATCGGAGAGCACACAGACCGACACTGCCGGGTTGCGGCGGATGTTGTGGGCCTTGGCCCTGCTCGGGTATGTCGAGATGACGAGCCGACCAGAGTCGTCGACTCCCATCGTGTTCGGCGACATCTGTGTGGTGCCGTCCTTGCGGATGGTCGAGAGGATCGCGTGGTGTCGCGGTCGGACAAACTCGAGCAAACCCTCGCAGTCGACCGTGGTGTTGGTTGCAATTGTGCGTGCCATACCGACAGCCTAAGCCACGGGCCCGGGATGCGGGTCAGCCACGGATCGTTGCGCCCTTCCTATTCGCTTCGCGTACGGGGCGGGAACGCCGTGGCAGCGCACCGAGGAGCGCCGCACCGGCGACCGCGAGGATGGGAATGCTCCACTCGACGCCGGCCTCCCCGGTGGCGACACCGCTGAGGGCCACCTGTGCCGTGGCGATGCCGGCGAGTAGCAGCCCGGCCGTCACCGTCAGCGCACTGCGTGGTGCCGGATGGCGGTTGATTCGCCACTCGAAGCGTGCAAACACCGCCGTTAGCGCAACAGTGACTATCGAGAGCAGCGCAACCCATACCGGCCGAGTGAGCCACCACAGCAGACTGGCGGGTTCGATCCGGAAGAGGGCGCCGTCGAATGCGAATAGGCCGCCGGCGGCGACCAGCGACATCGCAGATAGATGCCACAGGTAGACGGTCATGATGACGCCGGAAACCGAAACAACGGTATGCCAGCCGCGCCGACTTGCGGTGAAACGCCGGACCGTCGGCTGCGTACCCCAGATCACGCCAAGTTGCATGGTGCCCAGAATGAGCATCGCCACCGTGGGCGGAGTCATGTTGGTGATACCAGCGCCGGGGATGCCGAGCATGGCTACCGGGTAGAGGCCGGTGCCGGTGAGGCCGATCAGTAAACCGAGCGATGCTGCGGCCAGCGCCCACCCGGTGCGGGTCGAGACGCCACCGCGGTGGTCGGCACCCGACCACAGGTAGCCGATCTGATGGACGGCGCCCCAGACAAACAGGAAGTTGACCCAGCCTGCCCCGGGGACATCGAACACGAAGCGTGCGACGTCAACGGTGATGGCCGCTCCGATGATCAATGCAATCGATACGGGTCCCGAGCGACGCCACCAGGCAAAAGAGAAAGGTGCAAGCGCGGTCAGCATCATGTACACCGCCAGGAACCACAGGGGCAATGTCGCGGACATCGCCCCAGCCCGCACGACATCGACGGCCACGAACTGACGCAGGGTGATGATCAGTACCACCCAGGTCAGCAACAGCGGAACAACGGGAGTGAACAGCCGGCGGACCCGGGCGGTGACCCAATCACGGCGCAGTTGCTCGCCGGCCTCGACCTTGGTGAGCGCTCTGGCGTTCGCATATCCCCCGGCGAGAAAGAAGATCGGCATGACCTGGACGACCCAGGTGACCCAGCCCGCATACGGGACCCACTCGAGCGAGTTCATTAGCTCGATATCGCCATGACCGGCGGGGGTGAGCCAGATCGAGGCCGCGAGCCAGTGGCCGAATACGACTACGAGGATGGCGAGGGCTCGCCAGAAGTCGACGATGCGGTTGCGATCCGGCGGTGTCGCCTCGGCCAGCGTTCTCGTGTGGGCTAGGTACTTCTTCATACCCACAACGTATGTCGCCGAAGTCTCTCCGGCATGGGGGAGTGACCCCCAAATCAGTCTGGGAGTTGCCCGGCGCATCCCTGCGAATCGAAGCTGGTCGTGTTCGTCTCCGGTGCGCTCGACTCGAGTCTTCGGATGTACCACGTTCCGACGGCATCGCGTGGTCTGAAGATGTCGTAGGTGGCCTCGATCAAAGCAACCGTGCTCGGCGACCTCTCCAGAAGAACTGAGCAGCTGTGGGAGTCGATGAGGATGAATTCGGGTTGTTCGGCGACGATCCCTTCTTGAATCTCGACCCAGAGTTGGTCAGTCCAGACCTCCGGCGACCATCCGTTGACCGGCGGTGCCTGGTTGCGATCCGAGAGCACGTAGTAGGCCGGATCGCCCAAGATGTAGATCGGGTCCGTGCCGGCGGCGAGGTGGTCGATATCCGCCAGGATTCGCTTGTAGTCGGGGTGGGCCGCGGCCTGCCATTCATGCTTGGAGTCACCGATGCCGAAGCTGTGTTGCCCAAGGTCAAGGGCCTTGGTGCCCACGGTGAAGAGCGTCGGCAGAAGCGCTAGTGCCGCCACGGCAATCCAACCGCGATGCCAACGGCGGGGAGTCGACACCAGATCGTCGACACCTTCCAATGCGAGCAGACCGATTGGTATGAGCAGCACCTGCAGGTAGTACCCCCACCACAACTGGGCGAGATAGGTGAGTGTTCCGGCGATGATCCACGTCGTCAGAACCTTCACCAACGGGTCGCGGCGGCGTGCCCACATGGCATAGATCGCGAGCAGTCCCAGCGGCAGGTACAACGCCGCGAACTGGCCGGAATCGGCGACCAGCCGGCGTAACGACCTGTTGCTAAACGTACCCACCTCCCTTGGATAAGTGACGAAGGTGAACCACACCCGATCCCACATGTCGTTGGCCAAGATCCAGACGAGAAATGGCGTCGCCGCGATCAGCAGCCCTATTGCGATTTGACCCAAGGCTCTGAGGCCCTCGCGGAGTTTCGCGTCCGAGTTCCGGAGCGTGATTACCCAAAGCACGAGGAGCAACGGCGCGTAGATCAGCTTCAGGTAAAGGACCATCCCGCCGGCTAGCCCGGCACCGATGGTGCGTGCCGTACCGCCGCGCCACAGCAGCCAGACCGAAATGAAGATCAGGGGTCCGATCAGCGACTCGACCTGGGTCAGGTGCATCACTGGAGCGACTGCGTAGTACCAGCCAACCGTCGCAAGAGGAATCAGACCAGCGACCCAGCGTGTGGTGTATCGGTCGCGTATTGCGTGCCAGATGAACCAGGCCGAGGCGAACAGATAGATGAGTTCGAGCAGGTGGGGGCCGAGTTCGCTAAAGCTGAACAGCCGTCCGCCCAGCCAGTAGAAAGCGTAGATACCCGGTTGTTTTACGTCCCAGATGTCGCGGTACAGGACGGCACCGTCGTCAACCATACGACTGACGAGAGAAAGGAGCGCCTGATCGCCCCAGAAGGGCGTCTGCAGATTGGCAAGGCCAAGAATCGCCGATGCGACTATCGACGCGATCGCGACCCTTCGGTACGTGGTCATTCCGACAGCTGTGGTCACCCCAACCTCCCGACGATGAAACTAGGCGATATCTGCCTTCGGTGACGGCATGTACTGGCAATGGGCTATTTGACATTCGTCCGCCACGGCCTCGACATCGACTCCTGCGATCCCAAATCGCCACGCGCATACGGGGAAGAGGCAACAACATACGCTCCCATCCAGGGCCCGGTAGGTGATTCGGCGAGGGGCCGTTTGCCTCTGGACCCGATGCCCTGCTTTCCCTCATCATGGGGTCACTGAGGAGGAGCCGAATGGGTCATACGACTGTTGCCAGCCAACCCGATGTGGATACCGAATACCGGCTGCTTCAGGAACGTCTCGACCGCAACCTCACCGGTGCCCCCGATTCGGCAGCGATGCGCCGTGTTCTTCGCCTCCTGTTCACGCCGGAAGAGGCCCACATCGCTCGCCAGCTACCCCAGGTGGTTTCGGTGTCGGCACTGGCCCGCAAGCTCGAGATGGATTTCGATGAGCTTGACGACCAGATCACCACGATGGCGGAGAAGGGTCTGGTCCTCGACTTCAACCGTAAGGACAAGCGCTACGTCCTGGCGACGCCCGTCGTGATCGGCTTCTACGAGTTCACTTTCATGCGGGAGCGACCCGAGGCACCGCTGGATGAATACGCAGAGGCGTTTGATGGCCTCTTCGAAGACGAGGCGTTCGTGCGCAGCGTCTTTGCCGGGAGTACCCAGCTCGGGCGTTCGTTTGTTCGGGAGGAGGCGGTCACCTCCGAGATTCTCGATTGGGAGCGGGCAACCGAGGTGGTGCGCAGTGCGAAGTCGGTTGCGGTGAGTCTATGCCCATGTCGCACCGATGCCGGTCTGCGTGATGAAGGCTGCGATGCTCCGCGACGGACCTGCCTCACCTTCGGTTCAGCTGCAGACAACCTGACCCGACATGGCATCGCCGAGCCGATCACGAAAGAAGAAGCGCTCGAGATCCTCACCGTTGCCAAAGCGGCCGGTCTCGCCCAAACCGGAGACAACGTCCGCAACAGCGTTTCATACATGTGCAATTGCTGTGGCTGCTGCTGCGGGATGATGCGGTCGATCAAGAAGTACGACATCTACGACGGGATCGTTCCTTCCAACTTCGTCGCCACCGTCGATCATGAACTGTGTCGTGGCTGCACACTTTGTGCGAAAGCGTGCCCGGTCGATGCGATCGAGATCACACCAACCAATGGTGAGGGCCTTCGTCGGAACTGGGCGACCGTCGACCCCGATCGCTGTCTTGGCTGCGGTGTTTGCGACGACGCCTGCCGCTGGGACGCCCACGCCATGGTCGAGCGTGAGGAGCCGCCCTATATTCCCGAGGACACAATGGAGAGGGCTGCGTTCATGGCAATAGAGCGGGGCAAACTCGGCGATCTGCTCCTCGACAATGTCGGCAGCAAGCTCGGCCCCATCGCGGTGGCAACCGTGCGGGTTATCGAGAAACTGCCGCCGTGGAAAGCCGCCATGGCCAACCAGAAGATCAAGTCGAAGTTCGTCGGCGCCCTGCGCCATCAGGTCGAGAGGAGGGCGGCTCAGGCCTGAAGATGCGTCCCTTCGATCGATCCGCCTTTCCGAGCAATCGCAGGTTTGTGCTCGCCGCCATGCGATCTGGTCGGCGCATGGCGTTGATGACGGGGTTGGTCAAAGTCGATGTCACAGCAGCTTGGGACAAGCTCGAGGGAAACGGCCTGTCGCCGTCTGCTTTCTTTGCGGCCTGCGTCGGCCGTGCCGTTGCCGATCATCCCGAGGTCCACGCCTATCGCGATTGGATGGGCCGGTTGGTGCGACACCGTCAGGTCGACATAACGACGATGGTCGAGGTTCAGACCGAGACGGGCAGCTTTCCTCTGGCGCACCCTCTTCATGATTGTGACACCCGGTCCGTGGCGGATCTGACCGATGAGCTGCGGGAGGTGAAGTCTCGCCCGCAGAGCGGAGGAAGCGGGCGACTCTTGATGAAGTGGGGCCGCAGGGCGGGCCGCGTCCCGTTGCTCGCCGATCTCTTCTATTTCTTTGCCAGGCGTTCCGTTCATCTCCGCGGACGAATGGGCACGGTGACCCTCTCCGCGGTCGGCATGATGACCGGGGGCAGTGGATTCCTGATCGGTGTGCCCACTCTCGCCTCAACGACTGTCCTCGTGGGAGCTGTGACCGAACAGCCCTGGGTGGTGGATGGTGAGATCGCGGTCCGGCGAGTCGTCGACCTCGTCATCCAGATCGATCACAAGGTGGTCGATGGTGCCCCGGCAGCCAGGTTTGGGGCAAGGCTGCGCGAGCTTCTGCTCGATCCCGATCTCCTCGACTGGTAGCTAGACCTCTGCCAGGGATTTGATTCCGTTGACCGTCGCCGTCATGTTCTGCCGCCACTCTTCGGCTCGCCTGGCGATGATCTCTGATTCCCGTTCGGGGTCCTTGTCGATTGAGCAGCTGACTCCGGAGGGTCCGGGTCCCATCTGCGCCCACATGGTCAGCCGGCAACCATCCTCGACGGGATCCAGCTCAAATTGCCACACAGCCGCCGGGTTTGTCACGTCTTCGACGGCATAGGCAAACCGTTGCAGCGGCTCGAACTCGACGACTGTGCAAGTCGTATTCCACTTGGCGGTCTTGCGTTCGTTGTAGCCGACGAAGCGTGCTCCAAGCGCAGGAGCGTCTCCCTCGAGCCACTCCGCGCCCTGGAATTCGGCCGAGAACCTCGCCGGCAGATTGATATCGGTCACCAGGTCCCAGACAAGCTGCGGTGCTGCCGCGACAACGACGTTGACCGCAACGACCGGCTTGTCGGCGTAGCGGGTCACTACCTCGCCTTGGCGTAGCGGTGCACAGCGAGCGGGGCGAAGATGGCGATGATCACAATGATCCAGATGACCGTGTAGAGCGTCGAGTTCTGGAGTGGCCAAGCGGTTGGCTCGGGAGTCCCCGGTGGGATATTCCCGAACGCTTCTCTCGCAGCCTGAGTCACCGACGAGACGGGATTCCATTCGGCAAAGGTTTTCAACACTCCGGGCAGGTTGTCCGACGGCACGAAGGTGTTGGCTATGAACGTCAACGGGAAGATGACCATGAAAGCCGCGTTGTTGATGACCTCGACACTGGGAACGAGCAGGCCCACGTAGGCCATCACCCAGGAGAACGCATAGGCAAAGGCGAGCAGTAGAGCGAACCCGACCAGCGAGTCGAAAATGCCTTCACGAAGCCTCCAACCGACAAGCAGACCGGTCAACGCCATGATCAGCAACGACAGGACGTTATAGATCACGTCGCTGGCGGTGCGCCCTATCAGCATCGCCGACCGCGACATCGGCAAGGAGCGGAATCGGTTGATGATTCCCTTCTGCATGTCCTCTGCGATGCCGGCGCCGGTGAACGTTGCGCCGAAGATAACGGTCTGAGCAAAGATCCCGCCGATGAGGAATTCCCGGTACTCGCCGCCGAAGATCTCAATCGACCCGCCGAAGACGTAGGCAAACAGGAGGACGAACATGATCGGAGAGATCAGGACGAAGACGAGAACCTCAGGCACTCGCTTGATCTTGATGACATTGCGTTTGGCGACGACATGGCCGTCGGCAAGGGCGTACAGGAACTCCTTCACGTCCCCACCTCCTCGAGCTCGGATTTGGTCTCGTCGGGTTCTGCCATGTGGCCGGTGAGACTCAGGAAGACATCGTCGAGAGTGGGCCGCCGCAAGCCGACGTCGCTCACCTCAATACCGCCGTCATCGATGTTGCGTAGGGCTCGCGTGAACACGGACGCCCCGCCAGATATGGGAACGAGCAGGGTTCGGGTGCGTTCGTCAACGCGGAGTTCCCCGACGGCAAACTCCGCAAGGATGTCGCGAGTCCTGGTGACATCCTCGACGTGGGTGACTGTCACTTCGATACGTTCACCCCCGACCCTGTCTTTCAGCTGGTCGGCGGTGCCGTGGGCGATCTCCCTGCCGTGATCGATGACGACGATATCGTCGGCCAGGCGATCGGCTTCCTCGAGATACTGGGTGGTGAGCAGCAGCGTGGTGCCCTTGCCCACGAGGTCGCGGATCACGTCCCACATCTCGGTGCGGCCCCGGGGATCGAGACCTGTGGTCGGCTCGTCCAGGAAGAGGACCTTCGGCTCAGCGACGATGGCGCCGGCCAGATCCAACCGGCGGCGCATGCCACCGGAGTATGTCTTGACCGGCCTGTCGCCGGCTTCGGTGAGGTCGAGGCGCTCGAGCAGTTCGCGGGCTCGCACCCTGGCGTTGTCTCGCCCCATCCGGTAGAGGCGGCCGATCATGTCGAGATTCTCAAACCCGGTGAGATGCTCATCGACTGCGGCATACTGACCGGAGAGGCCGATGCGCTTGCGCACGGAGCGGGCTTGTTTGACGACATCCTTGCCGGCGACTGTTGCCTGGCCGGCGTCGGGGGTGATCAGCGTGGTCAGGATGTTGACCGCCGTCGTCTTCCCGGCTCCGTTGGGTCCCAGCAGACCCAGGATGGTGCCCTCGGGAACGGACAGATCTAGACCGTCGAGGGCTTTCACCTCTTTGTAATACTTGGCGAGACCGACTGCCTCGATGATGGCGCTCATGGTGCCTCCCTCCTGTGCCCAGGGGACACTACCGGCGACGTGTGACAAGAAATGACGATTCGGGGGGACGATGAGTCCGAGCGAAATGCCTGTAGAAACTGCAGGTATTCCTCGGGTAGGCCGGCCTCGCCGGCTCCCTCGAGCATCCGCTCCAAGTAGGCGGTTGCGGGTGACCCCTCGTTTCGTGTGCGATTCTCCGGCTTGACCAGGTACGTGAATGCATCAAACCGGTGCGTGGTGCCGTCGTTGCCGTTCGATCTGGTCACTTCTACCGGCACCCGGTCGTACCGAAGCTCGAACGGGTCGAGAGCGTTCGGGTCCGACATTTCCCAAAGGACACCCCAGGCGAGGCCACCGGGGTCAGGCAGCAAGTCGGCGGCGTTTCCGGTCCAGCGTTGCGATGGGAGAGTGAAGGCGAGCCGGTAGTCGGCAACAAACGCAGCGCCGAGCCGGGTGGCGGCGACGCTGCGTTCGTGCAAGGTGGCTTGCGCCATGTTGCTGCCGAATGCGAAGTAGGTGTTCAAGTGGCGAGCACGCTAGTGGGCTTCGGGGCTGAGATCACGTCTCCGTGAACCGGAATGTCATCCGGGCCAGGCCGAGGCCGACGACGATCCAGGCTCCGATCAGGAGCAGCTCCGAACCGATGTCGGTGAGGCCGGCGCCCTGAAGGGCGATCGCACGCATCGAGTCGATCAGCGGTGTGAGCGGCAGCAGGTCGGCTACCGACTGCAGCCATCCCGGCATTGAATCCACGGGGAAGAAGCTCCCTGAGAAGAACATCAACGGGGTCGTCATGAGCCCGGCCATGTTGTTCGCCGCATCGACCGTTGCCACCCGGCCGGCAACGGCAAAGCCCAACGAGATGAAGATCAGGTTGCCGAGGGTAGAGATGATGAACAGCAGCGGCCACGAGGAGCCGAGGCTGCCGCCGACCAGCGTGCCGACGATCATCAGCAACCCGGTCTGCACCGCAGCAAGCACGAGGCGAGCCCCGACCTGGCCGGTGATGAAGCTCGAGGGGCGCAGTGGTGTTGCCACGATCCGCTTGAGAATCTGCAGTTCGCGGTAACGGGCGATTGAAGCGGCGGTCCCGACCATGGCGAAGTTCATCAACCCGATGGCGAGCAGGGCCGGCAGGACGTACTCGAAGTAGTCGACACCGGTGAGTGCACCTTCTGCTTCGAAGCTCACGTCGAATACGGCGAACGCGAGTACGAAGACGATGGGGAAGATGAGCGCCATGAGGAAGGCGGTCTTGTCACGGACGAGCATCTTGACGGTGCCGGTGAAGAGTTGAGTGGTCTGTTTCATTTTTGGTTTCCTTTCAATGGGCGGGAGTTCTCACAGAGAACTCCAAAGTGCCGCTTGCGGCCGCTCAGTCCCGCAGGCTGCGGCCGGTGACGTTGAGGAACACGTCCTCGAGGGTCGGGGCCTGAACGGTGAGATCGTCGACATCGAAGCGGCGTACCGACGCCATCTGGAACAACGCCGGCACCGTGTCCTTGGGTGATGCGGTGCTGATCTCGTAGGAGTGCACACCGTTTGCCTTGGCTCTCACCGCGGTGACTCCGGGAAGCATCTCGAGGCTGTCGTCGACGATTGCTCGTTGGGCGCTGAACACGACGCTGTGGTCGCCGGCGAGACTGCCGATCAACCCCATCGGCGTATCGAGCGCCTGGATCCGGCCCGCGTCGATGATGGCGACGCGATGGCTGAGCTCCTCGGCTTCTTCCATGTAGTGCGTGGTGAGCACGACGGTCTTGCCGTCGTCCTCGTTGATCGACCGGACGAGCTCCCACAGGTTCCTCCGAGCTTGCGGGTCGAGACCCGTTGTCGGCTCGTCGAGGAACACAACGTCCGGGTCGTTGACCATGGCGGCGACGATTGAGAACCGCTGTGCCTGGCCACCCGAGAGCTCGCCGACCAGGGCCTTGCGCTTGCCGAGGAGGCCGACCTTGTCGAGCAACTCGTGCGCAGGAACAGAGGTCGGGTAGAACGAGCCGAACAGCCGGAGGAGTTCCTCGAGCGTCAGGTACTCGAAGTATGACGAAGCCTGGAGTTGGACGCCGATGCGGGTCTTCATCGCCGCGTTGTCTGCAAGCGAATCCAGGCCGAAGACGGATGTCGATCCGCTGGTGGGGCGCTTGAGGCCTTCGATGATCTCGAGCGTCGTGCTCTTGCCTGCGCCGTTCGGGCCCAGGATGCCGAGTACCTCTCCGGCTCCGACTTCGAACGAGAGGTCGTCGACGGCATTGAAGGTCCCGCCGTTGGGATTGGGGTATGTCTTGACGAGGTGCTCGACGAGGACGGCCGGCTCGGTCGTCTCCGGTGTCGCCGCGACCGACGTGGTTGCGATCTGGGTGGTCATGGGTGCTTCTCCTGGGTTGCTGCCCCGCAGGTTGACCGACCGACCTTGGGTGAAGCTGACCCGACGCTGACAGGGGACGACCCGCTTGTCAGCTGTCTGTCAGCAGACGCGGGAAGGCTGCGGCATGGCCACGTTCACCGCCCCGGACCGGGGCCGGTATCTTGCGACTGTGCAGATCCGGCTTCTCGGCCCAATTGCCGCCGTCGATGGCGGAGCAAGCCTGCCGCTTGGAGGGCTGCGCGAGCGTGCCCTGCTCGCCCTGCTCGCCCTCTCTCCCGGCCAGGCCATCAGCACCGATCGCCTGATCGACGAGCTCTGGGGTGAGGATCTTCCGGCCAAGCCGGCAAATGCGCTGCAGGCTCTGGTCTCGCGGCTCCGACGCAGCATTGGTGCGGATGCGATCGTGACCCGGGCACCGGGGTATCTGCTCGATATCGCTCGAGAGGATGTGGATGCCGCCCGGTTCCGGAGCCTGGTGTCGGCAGCGGCAAGCACTGCCGATGCGGGGGAGCGGAGCGTGCTCTATCGAGACGCTCTCGACCTCTGGCGGGGGCCGGCTCTTGCCGAGTTCGCGCTCGAGGAGTTTGCGCAGCGAGAGGCCGCCGCGCTCGAGGAGATGCGGCTCACCGCTGTCGAGGCGCGGATCGCGGCCGACCTGGAGAACGGCGCCGGGGCCGATCTCGTGCCTGAGATCGAAGAGCTGGTGGCGGCCCATCCGCTGCGGGAGAGTCTCCGCGCCAGCCAGATGCTCGCCCTCTATCGGGCGGGTCGCCAGGCCGATGCGCTGCGTGCGTTTACCGCGGCTCGCGAGACACTCGGTGAGGAGCTCGGTATCGATCCTGGCCCCGAGCTCAAGGCGCTCGAAGAGCAGATCCTCATGCAGGATGAACAGCTGATAGTGGCGCCAACGACGCCTGCTCCCACTTCCGCGTTGCCGTCACGGCTGGCCTCCTTCGTCGGCCGGCAGCAGGAGATGGCAGATGTCATCGATGCGTTCACCTCCAGCCGCCTGGTGACCCTCACCGGCCCAGGTGGGGCAGGCAAAACGAGCCTCGCCATCGAGGTGGGCCGTTCACTCGAAGCGAACTACCCGGACGGGGTCTGGCTCATCGAGCTCGCCCCAGTCACCGAATCCGCCCGAGTCGCCGATACCGTCGTCGGCGTGCTGCACCTCGAACAGGTAGCCAGGCTCGGCGGCGTGTCGCTGCCTGCTATCGACTCTGAGGCCACAATCGTCGAATACCTGCGCCACCGAAGGGCGCTGCTGATCCTGGACAACTGCGAGCACCTCGTTGCCGCGGCGGCTCATCTCGCAGAGGTGGTGCTGCTGTCGTGCCCGAAGGTCGAGGTACTAGCTACGAGCCGGGATCGGCTCGGGGTCCCCGGTGAGTTGCTGTGGCGGGTCCCGCCGCTTGGTCTTGACGATGGGCACTCGGATGCGGTGGAGCTCTTTGTGAGCAGGGCGCAAGCCGTGAGTCCTTCATTCGATCCGGCAACCGAGGATATGGATCTCGTCACCGACATCTGTCGCCGGGTTGACGGCATGCCGCTAGCCATCGAACTGGCGGCAGCAAGGTCACGCTCGCTGTCCGTTGCTGAGATCGCACGTCGGCTCGGCGACGGCATTGCTGTGCTCAGCGATCGGCAGCAGACCCTGCGGGGTGCGATCGATTGGAGCTACGAGCTGCTGGCTGCGGAGGAGCGCCGCCTGTTCGCCATGCTGTCGGTCTTCCACGGCACGTTCTCGCTCGAAGCAGTCGAAGCGATTGGTGGAGCCTTGGACGGGCTGGAGCGCCTGATCGACTGTTCGATGGTGGCGCCGGTGTCGCTGCGCGGCGAGGGCCGCTACCGGATTCTCGAGACGTTGCGGATGTATGCCGCCGAACAACTCGATGCAGTCGGAGAGACCGACGCAGTGATGACCCGGCTCCTGGAGTTCTACTTCAATAAGCTCGAAGATGCCGACAACGGACTGCGTGGCCCCGATCAGCTCGATTGGATGCAGCGAATCGAGGCGGACCACGATTCGATGCGTGCAGTCCTCGACTGGGGGGCCGAACATGCTCCGGTGGCGGCGCTGCGGCTTGCGGGCAGGCTCGGCTGGTACTGGTATCTGCGCGGTACCAGCGCTGAGGCCAGGGAGCGCTTCGCTGCCTTGCTGAAGGCCGCCGGGCCCGATGCCGAACCCAGGGCACGAGGAGATGCACTGATGTTTCACAGTCTTTGTGACACTCGCCCGGAGCATGTCCGAGAGGGCTTTGTCGATGCTCGTGAGGCCTATGCCGCCGCGGACCACGTCGAGGGAGTAGTCAACGCACAGGCGTTGGTTGCCGCCTGGGGGTTTGACCTAGATCAGACGCTGAGTCAGCTCGAAGAGGCATACGACCTGGCGGAAACGGTCGACTACAGGTGGGGGATGGCGCTGGTGCGGTTTCTCCAAGCTGGGGCTGCTCTCGGCGGCAACGACAATTTGACGGCAGTGCGGCTGGCCGGGGAGGCCATCGATCGTTTCACGGGACTCGGGGATCGCTGGGGCCTGGGCTACGGCTTCTATCAGCTCGGCACCGCGTTGCGGGCCCTTGGCGACTACGCAGGGGCAGAAGAAGCACTGCGAGCGTCACTGGAGCATGCCCGGCCTATGCAACTGCGTCGGGAGATGGCTCCGGTGTTGTGCGAGCTGGGCAGCATCGCCGTGATGCAGGGTGACTACCAACGGGCGCAAGCGATGTTGGACGACGCCGAGCGGTACGCCGACGAGCTGCCATTCGCCGGATCGCAAGGAATGGTGCGCAATGCCAGGGGCCGGCTGGCCAGGTTGCAGGGCGATGCTGACGATGCGCTTGCACTCCACCACCAGGCGATCAAGTTCTATGAGGCTGGCGACGCCCACGGCGGGCTGGCCTGGTCGCACTCGTGTGCGGGCTATGCCGAAGAGATGCGTGGCAACCTCGATGTCGCCATGGCGCATCACCAAACGGCGCTGGGCTATGCGCGCCAGACGGGCGATGTGTTTGCGATTGCACAGGGTCTGGAAGGCGTCGGGACGACCCTGATCGCAGGTGGCGAGGCTGAGCGTGGGGTTGAGCTGATCCACGCCGGTCTGGCGCTCCGGGAGCGGGCGGGGAGCCCATTGCCGACTGGTGAGCGATTCGACGTGGATCGGGCGTTGGCGACAGCTGGGGAAGCATTAGACGCCCGGTCGCTGGAAGGTGCAGCGGATCGGGCACGGGTGCTCGACACCGAAGGTGCGATCGGGCTAGCCCAGTCCTAGGGCCGTCGATTACGGCTCGCGAACCGACACAGCCGGGAGGCGGCCATCAATTCAACCCGAGCACCTCATCTACCCCCGGGAGCGGCGTACTCAATAGCCTGCGTGCCCGTGACGAGTCCAAGGTGCAGTTGAGGGGGCGTAGCTCTCCGCGCGGGCTGGGGATGGCAAACACAGGGCCCTTGTTGACCTTGTGAAACCTGAGCAAGGCAACACCGAACTCGTAGCGGGACATGGCCTGCTCGCCTGCGATATGGAGCGGTCCTGTGTAGTCGAGCCCGGACACCTCGACGATGGCGGCGGCGAGGCTCTCCACCCAGATTGGGTTGCGCATCTCGTCGCTCCACAGCCGCACGATCTGTCCCGAGTCGAGGGCATCAATCATCCACTGTGCGGCCCGGGCAACGGTCGGGCGCCAGCCGTAGATCAGCGAGGTGCGAACGATCACGCCGCTTGCCCCGGATGCGACGACGGCTTCCTCGGCATGTGCCTTACTCCGGCCGTACTCGTTGAGCGGATGCGGCGTGTCGCGTTCGGTGTAGTTGCCCCGCTGTCCGTCGAAGACCATGTCGGTCGAGATGTGGATGAGTCTGGCGCTTGCTGCGGCAGCGGCATCGGCGACATTGGCGGTGCCGGTGACGTTGATCGTTTCGAAGTCATTGCCCTGGCCGGGGTTGAGGGCGGCGGTGTGGACGATGGCCTGGGGCTGGACCTCCTCGATCAGTTCCGAGACTGCTTTGCCGTCGCGAACATCGAGTTCGCACCACGCCACGTCGCCCAGGTCGCCGGGCTTGGAGGCGTAGGTGGCGGTCACGTCCCAATCGGTGCGAGCGATTTCGGCAATCCAGCGGCCCAAGTAGCCACTGCCGCCGGTGATGAGCATGCGCGGCTTCGTCATACTGCGAATGGTAGAGACCTGTCGGTCGCGTTGGGGATGCTCTTCGCGCAGTTCGGTCGGCACTTCTCCCCGTGGGAGAGGGGAGTGCGCTACCGCGGAATCCCCATCTGTGAGAGCGCTCCCAATCCGTCTATCCTCTGCATCGGCACTACTCGACGCACCGGGAGGCCAAATCGTGTCGCGTTCTTTCTCGTTCGCTGTTCTCACCATGTTGGTGGCATCACTGTTCCCCGCGGTTGCCGTGGCGCAGAGCCCGGCAGTCCCCGACCCGATACCGGGAGAGGTGGTCTTCGTTCCTTTCGCCGAGTCGATCGGGATCACCGTCGACGGTGATCTATCTGACTGGGCGGGGTTCCCGACGATCACGACCGGGGACGGCCCGATGTCCCCTTTGGCGCCTGCCGAGAACGGATCGCTCACCTGGGCGGTGGCCGCCGATGCAGGCGGTCTCTATCTGTCGGCAACGATGCCAGACGCCACCATCATCGCCGGGCAACACGGGACGGCATATTGGAACGAGGATTCGATCGAGTTCTATGTCAACCTCACCGACGACATCAACGCCCCGACCTACGCGGCCGGGATCGCCCAGATGACGTTCTCCCCGGTGGATATTGGGAACACGGATCCGACAGCCCTCGTTGTCTCGGGGACGAACCGTGAAGGGGTCGACGTCAGCGGCTTCGTGTTCGCCACCGACGATGGCTGGGGGGTTGAAGCGCTGGTGGCCTGGCCCGATTTCTTCTCAGCCGAGCACGGGGCCAATCTCGGGTTCCAGGCGCACGCCAACGGCTCGGCTGGCGGGGATCGCACCGTGAAGCTCATCTGGTCGCTTGCCGATCTCGATGACATCTCGTACAACAACCCGAGCGTGTTTGGCTCGGCAGTTCTCTACGAATTGGGTTCGACCGATGAGCCGGAGATTGTCGAACGCACCTTCACCGTGCCGACGGCCGAGATCGACAAAGGCATCAACGTGAACCAGCACGGCTACATCCCCGGTCAGCGCAAGTACTCCATCTTCGGCAACCCAGCACGGAACCCGGTCGGGTGGGAGCTGACGAATCTGCGTGGTGAGGTGGTCCTCGATGGCGAGACGGTTGTCCTCGGCCAGGATGACAAGGCGGAGGAACTGGTTCATCTCATCGACTTCACGACCTACGACGAGATCGGTGCCTACACGCTGCGGGTCGGCGACGAGCAGAGCTGGTCATTCCGCATTGCGCCCGCTCTCTACGCCGAGCTCGCCGATGACGCCTTCCTGTACTTCTACAGAAATCGGTCGGGGATCGAGCTGTTGCCCGAGTATGCCGGTCAGCGCTGGGCTCGGCCCGCCGGTCACTTGTCGGATAGCGAAGTCACGTGTTTCTCAGGGCCGGATCCCCAGGGCGGGACGTGGGACGGATGTGAGTACACGCTCGATGCGTCGGGCGGCTGGTACGACGCAGGCGACTACGGCAAGTACATCGTCCCCGCTGCGATCTCGACCTGGACGTTGCTGAACGCATACGAGGCGAATCCGGGCGGGTGGAGCGACGGCGACGCCACCATTCCCGAGGCCGGCAATGGAGTTCCCGACATCCTCGACGAGGCAAGGTGGGAGATCGAATGGATGTTGTCGATGCAGGTGCCCGCCGGTCAGCCCGCTGCGGGGCTCGTGCACCACAAGTTGCACGATGTGACCTGGGCCCCGGATGCGATTCTGCCGCCGACCGAATACGACAATGACAACGATCACGTAAACCCGTCGAGCGGCCGCTACCTGATGCCGCCTTCAACGCAGGCAACACTGGATCTTGCTGCGATCGGTGCGCAGTGCTCTCGCATCTGGGCAGATCTCGATCCTGCCTTTGCCGCCCGTTGCCTCGCTGCTGCCGAAACCGCCTGGTCGGCGGCCGCGGAGAACCCTGGTCTGTTCACCGGTCACGTGCCGGGTTCCGGCGGGGGTAACTACGACGACAACGATCCTTCCGACGAGGTTGCGTGGGCCGCCACAGAGCTATACATCTCGACCGGCGATGAGACCTACCTGAATGCGGTGAGCGACTCGATCGAGTTCCTCAACGTGCCCAACGAATCGGCGCCCATGTGGTGGGGTGACGTTGCCGCTCTGGGACCGATGTCGATGGTGACGGCTGGTGCCAACCTTGATGTCGGACTGGTGGCACAGGCAGAAGCAGCGGTGATCGGTTCGGCCGACTGGGCCCTGGCGGTGCAGGACACCTTCAGCTACTACCGGATCACTCTGCTCGGCTTCGAGTGGGGATCGAACTCGGCTGCGCTCAACAACGCGATCTCGCTGGGGCTGGCCCACGACCTGACCGGTGACCCGAAATACCTCACCGGAATGATCGAGGTGATGGACTACCTGTTGGGTCGTAACCCGATCAACTTCAGCTTCGTCTCCGGATACGGCGAGGCAGCGATGTCCGCTCCACACCACCGCTTCTGGGCGGGCACGGCCGGTCTCCCTCCGGTCCCGCCCGGGGTGGTGGCTGGCGGGGTGAACGCGGAGCCGACTGATCCGCCCGCAGTCGAGCTGGTTTCAGCGTTGCCGGTGGCGATGCGATATATCGATGACTACGGGTCCTATTCGACGAACGAGGTGGCGATCAACTGGAACGCGCCGCTGGTGTGGGTGGCGTCGTACCTGTCGCAAGAGCTGGCGGGGGAGCGGGGAGAACCGCGCACGGTTGCGGTGCCGAGCCCAACCATCGTCACGACGACAACCGCACCGACTGCGGTGGCCGAGCCGGAGCCGGCAGCGAACGCCGTGAAGTCGTCTCCGTGGATGGCCGTGCTGTTCGGTGTCGGTGGTCTTGGAGCGGTACTCGGGCTTGCGGTGATCGAGCTGCAGAAGAGACGGAACAGGGGCTAGTCGCAGCTATATCAACGTGATATCTTCATGATATAGCAACTTCAACACCACCCCTGGAGGTGAACCTCATGCTCACTGAGTCATCGGGCCGCTCGATGGCCGGTATTCCGTGGCTGATCGCGGACGTGCTTCTCTGGCTCGTCAACATCGCCATGTATGTCTTCGGCGGGATCTGGGGGAGTATTCCCCTGTTGGTTCTGGCGGGCGTGCTGACCGTGGCACTTACCTTCCTCAGCGTCAGCTTCTACATGATCCAGCCCAATCAAGCAGCGGTGCTCACGCTGTTTGGTGACTACAAGGGCAGCGACCGGACCCCGGGCTTGCGCATCGCTAATCCGTTGTACTTGAAGAAGAAGGTGTCGCTGCGGGTGCGCAACTTCACCACGGCGACGTCGAAAGTCAACGACGCCAACGGCAACCCGATCGACATCGCGGCAGTGGTGGTGTGGCGGGTTACCGACACGGCGCGGGCCAAGTTCGGTGTCGATGACTTCGTCAACTACGTACACACGCAGTCTGAGTCTGCGGTACGGCAGCTGGCCCGGTCGTATCCGTACGACAACTTTGATGACACGGACGTCATCACGCTGATCCACGACACCAGCGAGGTCAATGAGAACCTGTTGGTGGAATTGCAGGAGCGCGGCGATGCGGCCGGTATCGAGATACTCGAGGCCAGAATCACCGACCTGGCCTATGCGCCTGAAATTGCCGAAGCGATGCTGCGACGCCAGCAGGCGTCTGCGATCGTGGCGGCACGGGCGAAGATCGTGGAGGGAGCCGTGCTGATGGTGCGCGAGGCGATCGAGGCGTTGGAAGAGGGAACGGACGAGAAGGATGCCATCCCGCTCGATGCCGATCGGAAGGCAACGTTCGCCGCGAACCTGATGACGGTGATCGCCAGCGACCAGCCCACCAACCCGGTGGTCAACGTCGGCACACTGAGCCGCTAACCCGGAGGGACCCGGTATGGCCAGGCAGCGCAAACAGTATCTGTTGCGGATTCCGCAGGAGCTCTACGACATATACGAGGCCTGGGCCGCCGACGAGTTCCGCTCGGTCAACGCTCAGTTCGAAGCCATCTTGATGGACGGCGCCCGCAAAGCCGGGCGCCTCCGTCGCGTCCGCCCGGCCGACACCCCGGACGAGAACTGAGCCTGTCAGTTCCCTGCTTGCGGCCTGTCCTGCGGGCGGGGTCGGGGGTAGGGGGCGCGGTTCAGACCTCGATCTTGCGGGCGCCCATGAACGTGATCGCATACGCTACATATGCGATGAGGGCGGCGACGATGGTGATGCCGTCCCGGTCGAACAGCTCGTTGCGGAGGTCGCTGACCAGCTCAGTCACACCCGCTGCCACCAGGAAGTAGCCGCCCAGCTTGGCGAATGCTGCCGGATTGGAGAACACCTTGGTGATCGATCCGTCGATCCGAGGTACAACGGCTACCAACAGCGCAATGGCGACGGTGGTTGTCGCAACGAAGTAGTCCTCGGTGATGACCTCAAAGACCACCCACACGGCCAATACCGCCAGAGCCCCCCACATCACGAGCGTGTCACCAGATTGCTCTGATAGTGGATTTCCGCCCGCGTTCGAACCAGTGTCTTCAGACATAGATCTCTCCCTCACTCATGTCTGCACCCGAAGCTACACGCCGCGAAGGCGATCTGGAGGGCCAGTGCAGTCAGCGCTTCTGAGCCGAGCCGCGCGACGCTTCGACCGTGTAGCGGGTTTCGTTGGCTCGCATCTTGGTGCGAACTGCCTCGCCCAGGTCGATGCCGAGCACGTCGGCGAGTCTGACGAGGTAGATGGCGATGTCGGCGAGTTCGTCGCTCGTGTGCTGCTTCGCCTCGGGATCGAGTGACGCCGACTCTTCGGGGGTGAGCCATTGGAAGATCTCGATGAGCTCTCCAACCTCGCCGGACAGGGCCATCGCCAGGTTCTTCGGCGTGTGGAATTGATCCCAATCCCGGTCGGCGGAGAACTGTCGCATGAATGCGGCGAGCTCGTCCACATCGAGCGACTGGCTCATCCGATTCCCTTGGGGAGCCGGGCCTTGATCTCCTTGCAGGTGGGGCAGACCGGGTACCGGCTGGGATCACGGTTGGGGATCCACTTCTTGCCGCAGAGGGCCATGACGGGAACGCCGTCGACATTGCTGCGGACGATGTCGGCCTTGCGGACGTAGTGGGCGAATCGATCGTGGTCGCCGTCGTCGTCGATCTCGAGCCTGGTCTCTTCTTCGACGATGACTGCCGGCTTGATCTCGATCTCGGCTGCAAAATGGGGCGGTCGCATGGGTCGAGTATGCCTGATCGGGCGGGCGATTGCCCAGCCCGGGTTATGCAGCCGTTTCTGTTCCGCTCGATGGCCGGGGTGGATTGATCGGGATGTGGATGGTGAACGTGGTCCCAACCCCGACCGTCGAGTCGACGGTGATCTCCCCACCGTGGGCCGAGACCGCATCGTATGCAATGGCGAGACCCTGACCGGAGCCACGTCCCACATCCTTCGTGGTGAAGAAGCGTTCGAACATCCGTGCTTGCACGTCCTCGGGAATGCCCGTGCCGGTGTCGCTGATCGCAACGGTTTGGTACCGCTCGTTGACGCCGGTAGCGATGGTGATCACGCCCTTGTCGTCACCGCGATCTGCGATGGCATGGGCGGCGTTGACGATCATGTTCAAGATGACCTGTTTGATCTGCCCTTCGTCGCAGGAAAGGTCCGGCAGCTTCTCGTCGAGGTTCAGCTCGACTGTTGCGCTGTACTTCCACTCGTTTCGGCTCACATCGACGGTGCTGGTTACGAGCCCGTTGAGCGATGTCGGCCGGATCTCCCCGCCGGGATGGGCGAATGCCTTCATCGCTTGCACGATTTGAGCAATCTGGCCGAGACCTTCGCGCGATTGCGAGACGGCGTCCGGGATGTCCTCGAGGAGGAACTCGAGGTCCGCCTCTTTCCTAATCAGAGCAGTTCCTTCGGGATCATGAGCGGCGGCCAGTTCCGAGAGACGCTCGATCACGCCGAGCAGAGTGCCCATCGAATCATCGAGGAACGCGGTGTTATCGGAAACGAATTGGACCGGGGTGTTGATCTCGTGGGCGACACCCGCCGACAGCTGACCGATCGATTCCAACCGGCTTGCCGACGCCAGCGATCGTTCGAGCTGGACGTGGGATGTGATGTCTCGCGTTGTGGAGAGAACGCCGACAACTTCTTCATCGTGATGAAGCGGGATCGCGGTGCGGAGCACGACACTGCAACCACCGTCGGGCTCGGGGCGAACCATCTTGCGGCCGACTACAGGGCGACCCGATTCCATGACCTCTCGCTCGAGCACCTCGACCTCATCGACATACCGGGCAAGCGCATCTTCCATGCAGCAGTCAGATATCAGGCCGTTCTCCGGTGGCTCCATCTTGTTGACCGCAAAACGGTCGCGCAGGGCAGCGTTGCAGCCAAGCATCCTTTGGTTGGTGTCCTTCCACACGATCGACTCCGGAAGGGTGTCGATGATCGTCTGCAGCAGGTGTCGTTCGTCGTGAAGCTCATCGAGGAGGGACTCCTCCCGGTTGCGCACCCGCATTCCGAGCCGGGCGCCGGCCACCACAATCGTCACGGTCAGCGCAAACCCGCCGACCAATACGATCATCGCCGTCTCGGCGCGGCCGGCCTGTTCGGTGAGTTGGGCTGACTGCGCCGTTGCCATTACGGCGGAAAGGTCCTCGAGGGCTTCGTGTAGCCCGGTGAAGGTTTCCCGAAGGAGGGGTATCGAGAAGTCTGGGCTGGACCGATTGCTCTCGTCTGCCGCGTTGGCGAAGCGTTGTGCGGCCTCGGTGAGCCTTGCTCCGGGATCCTCGAGCGTGATGCCGCCGGCAAGCGCCTGGGCCGATGACATGAGCTCATCGATATGCCAGATCAGCTCCGTACCTTCGAATTCGGTCCCGGTGTTGACGGCATTGACGACGGAGAGGAATCGATCCGTGGCAATTTCGTCGATGTGGTGGAGGTGGGCCTCGGTCTCTGCCCACTTCGCTCGGTCGACCGAGGCGTTATTGAGCCAGCCGACCACGAGGATCGAGGCAAAGAGGATGACGGCGCCGAGACCGATGAGGCTTGCTCCGACGATGCCTACCAGCGATGAGATGCTGAGGCGGTCGATGCGATCCCGCAGACCACCACCACTTCCGGCAGATGGCGCGGCGAAATCATGCTGGCTATCAGCTCCCCTGGCTGTGTCCGGCATGTCGCTCTCCGCAACGGTTGTTGCAGAGCCAGTCGGCCGATGTGACGGAGTCTTAAACGGGCGGTACTACACAGCGGCAACCGATCGAACGGCCGGCATCTCCTCACCGTCGGGGATTGCTATCGAAAAGCAAGCGCCACCGAGACGCTCAGATCTTCGATACCCGGTGGCGCCGCCGTGGGCGTGGGCGATGCCGCGAGCGACGGAGAGCCCGATGCCGGAGCCGGGAATCGAGCTTTGTCGCTGTGGGCCACGCTCGAACCTCTCCCAGATCACCAGGTGGAAGATGTCAGGAACTCCTGGGCCATTGTCGTGAACTTCGATGACGGATCCGCGTGAGTCCTTGCGAGCAACGATGGCGACCTCGTTGCCACCGTAGTTGACGGCGTTGGAGAGGAAGTTGGCGATCACTTGGAGCATGCGGTCGCGGTCGGCGTAGACCTCGAGCCCGGATGGAATCTCGAACGTGGCATTGACCTGGTCGAGTTCGGGGACGGCGCCGATAGCGTATCCGATCAGGTCGGCGACCCGCATCCAGCGTTGGGTGAGCGCGGTACTTTCGATCTCCGACCGGGCCAGGGACACCAGGTCGTCGACGACGCGAGCCAGCACATGAGATTGGCCGCGCATCAGCGAGACCATCTCGATCTTCTCGTCATCAGAGAACGAATCCCACGCTTCGAGCATGTCGAGGAAACCAACGATCGAAGTGAGCGGTGTTCGCAGCTCGTGGCTGACGGTGGCGATCACACCGCGTTGCTCGACCTCCATCTTGCGGCGCTGGGCGGCGATCATGGCCAGTTGCCGGATGACGGCTATGGCCATCGTGAGCAGCAGGCCGAGCACAACGATCGTGCCGGTGGGGTCGTCCTGCCAGTTGAAGACGATGTACCCCACCAAGATGGCGGCGAGCGCGGCGACGAATACGTATGGAATCAGGACATAGGTCCAACGCACCGGGCGGAGCACGCGATTCTGCTTCGTATCGCGCACGGTAGGGGCGAGGGCAAAGCCCATCATCCCGATGACGTACGAGTAGTCGGCGGAGCCTCCAATCACGTAGCCGATGGGGCTGAGTGCGGTCAGCAGGGCACCGCCGAGGTATCCGGCCGTACCGGTCGCCAACCAGACGAGCGGCCAGTCGCCGCCGCGTTGGCCGCGCCGCATGGCGATATAGGCCACTACCGACATGATGGCGGCGTTGGCGACGATCCAGCCACTGACGCTGATCGTCTCGAGTTCGGAGCGGGAGACCAGCCAGAAAGCCGCCGTGGCGACGACGATGCCGATGCTCAGCGAGTCCAGACTCGCGACGATCCGCTGGTGAATGCCCACGGTGGGGAGGGGGATGATGATCGCCGCGGTAGCACCGCAAATGTAGGCAAGCGTCACGAACGTGTACTCGGCCACACTCCAGCCAACGTGGTGGAAGACGTAGATGGGAGTCATCATTGCCATCGCGATCGCGAGGACGTGCCAGGCGAGACCTTCGCGGCCGCCCCGCTCGCGCCCTCTCCTGATGCTGTTGATGGCTGCGATTGCCGGCAGGACCGTGGCGACCGCAACCAGCACTGTCGGGGACGTGCCCTGGTCGGTCAATGCCACCGCGAGCACGCCAACTACCGTCGTCGCCAGGATGACGGCGACCCCTTTACCCATATTCATGTCCTGGTATAAGTCGGCAGCATCTGGGTGGTGTGAAGCGGCTGTCGGTTGAGCTTCGATAGTTCCGCACCGGGGTAGAATTCCGTGAGTTCACCGCCGGCGATCTGCCGGCCTTCTTTCTGTGAGATCTGGATGCTCTCTTCATCGACTCGTCAGCACACTTCTGTCCACGCCAAGGGCTTTGCGCTCTCCACCGCGCTGTGGCTGTTTGGTCTCTTCACGTCGCTCGTGTTGATCGGGCTGTGGGGCCGAACGGTGGCGGGTGACGAACTCACGCTGGCGGCGAGCACCAGAGCGGTGCTGGAGAGCGAGGTCGTCAACGACCGGGTGTCGGATTGGCTCGAGGATGCGGTCGCTGCTGCCGCCGAGCTGGGTTCGGATGATGTGGCAGCCGTCGTGGCAGTCGTGGAGGGCACCCCGGAGATGGAAGCGGCGATGGACGACATTGTGGACCAGGCAGTAGCTGCGGCGCTGGCTCCGCCGGGGACGGTGGCCGAGATCGATCTTGCGGCGGCGGCCGAAGTGCTGGCGCCGGTGGTGGCGAATGCGCTGGCGGAGCGCGGAGTCATCGCCGAGGCGTCTACGGTCCAGGCCGCGGCGCAAAACCTTCCCGGGATTGTGCTGTCCGCCGACGACGGTACGACGGTGGGTGGTGCAGCTCGCCAGGTCAAAGGCTGGCTGACCACAGTGGTCGTCGTCGGGCTGGCCGGGATGGTGACATTCGGTGGGGCGGCCGTCATGCTCAGCTCAGACCGGGTCCGGCAACTCCGGGCGCTTGTTGTCCGACTTGGGGTCTCGGCGTTCACATTTGCGATTGTGTTCCGGATAGGTGCCTGGGCGGTCGACCCCGACGGAGGCCGTTCCCCGATTGCCAGCGGGGGTGCTGTGTTGCTGAAGTCGAACGGCCACATCCTCGCCATAGTTGCGGTCGCTGCCGCGGTCGTCGCCGGCGGCATGTCGGTGTTCGTGTTGCGCCGGCAGCGGTCGCAGCCGGCAATCGACGAACCAGCGGCTGTCGGCGAGAGCACAGATGAACAGCCGGTGCTCGTGGGCGTACCGGGCTGAGGCTCCGCCCGGGGTAGTCGTGGCCGAGCCCATCGGTCGAGTCTGTTGATGTGACATTGACGCTGTCCGGCGTCTGGAGATGCGTCTAGGGTCGCTCCGTGGATCGGCAGCAAACACAGAAACGAACCGTCGGCACGCTGATGGCGGCCAACGTCTTCGGCTATGCCGGCTCGTCGCCGTGGCCGCAGTTGCGGCGCTGTTGGCCTCAGAGATCACCGGCAACGACAGCATCGCAGGTATTCCGGCAGCGGCGGGGACGCTCGGTACCGCATTCGCTGCCGCACCGCTGGCCCAGTTGTCCAAGCGGCACGGCCGCAGGATCGGGATTCGCCGTGGCTACCTGCTCGGAGTGATCGGCTGCGGCCTCGCTTTCGTGGCCGGCCAGCTCGGTATGTTCGGGTTGTTGGTGGTTGCCATGGCGATCGCCGGTGTCGGTAACACGTCGAATCTGCAGAACCGCTTTGTTGCCACCGACCTCGCCGAGGTGGACCGACGGGCGCAGGCGATTGCGATGGTCGTGTGGGTGGGCACGGTGGGTGCGGTGGTTGGGCCCCCTGCGGCGTTGTGGGCGAACCGGGTGGGGACCGGCATGGGTGCCGGAGAGTGGGTGACCCCGGCCCTGCTCGGAGGGATTGGTTTTGGCGTCGCCGGTCTGATCATCAACGGTGCGTTGCGCCCCGACCCGCTCGAGGTGGCCGGTGGGATTGACCCCGATGCGCCCCGGCAGAATCCGATCAGTGGTGCTGTTGATTCGCTGCGGGTGGTGTGGCGCAACCTGCAGGCGCGGCTGGCGTTGGTGGTGATGGCGGTGAGCCAGATGGCGATGGTGGCGGTGATGACGATGACGCCGCTGCACATGAAGGACCACGGTCACGCCGAGCTGTCGACGCTGGTGATCGCGGTGCACGTGCTGGGGATGTTCGGGTTGGCGCCGCTGATCGGCCGCTGGGCGGACGGATTCGGCCGGATCCGGGCGGTCCAGGTGGGGGCGCTCATCCTGGGCGGGGGCACGGTGTCGGCGGTGATCGCCGGCTATGTGCCTGCCTTGATGTTTGTTGGCCTGTTTCTGCTGGGTGTCGGGTGGAGCGTGGCCCTGATCGCCGGGTCGGCGCTGCTCACCGAGAGTCTCCCCGACTCGGAGCGGGTCGGAGCCCAGGGTCTGGCGGACGTAACGATGAGCCTGCTCGGCGCCGCCGCTGCGTTCTCATCGGGGTTTGTCAAGACGGCCGTCGGCTACGACTGGCTGGCCAACTTCGCCACAGCGGCGGCGGTCCTGATCCTGATCGGTGCAATCCGGGTCAACGCCAGGTTGGCGCTGGCCCGAACGGGCTGAAGCGAGAAACCTGTGTGCCGGGTGGGAGCGGAGGGGATTCCGATCCCACCCGGCGAAGCGCAGCTGGGGAGGGGCGTGCCGCTGCGGCAGAGCTAATCGCCGGCACCATCTCCTGCGAGTCGTTCCCTGATGGCGTCGAACTGCTCGGTGGTGATCTCGCCTCGAGCCAGCCGCAGGGCGGCCTGCTCGAGCGGTGCCGGTTCGATCGGGGTGGCGGCTCGGGCCGCCAGGGCAGGCAGGCGCCGTAGCGTCCAGACGAAGGTGACGATGAGCCCGGCGAGCAGGGCGAGCATGAGGATGGGAAACAACCAATCGAGGAGATCTCTCTCCTGGCCAAGGGGAATGCGGTTCATCTCGGTCCTTTCGTTGTCTACTCCTATGAGACGACACCGAGATGGGGGACTACCGAGAGCGGGCTGAGAGTGTCCTGTGGAGTCGGGCGAGTCGTGCGATGGTCGGATGGCTGTGGGTCAGGCAGGCAGTTCCGCCGGATCGAAGGTGATCTCGGTGGGACCCACGTCGAGGGTGCCGGCCTCACCGGGCTGGCAGCGACGTTGCTCGATGAGTATGCCGTCGGCGCGGTGATAGACGATGATCTCCGGGCCGTCGGGGTCGACGATCCAGTAGCGCTCCAATCCGGTGGCGGCATACTTGCGTGCCTTGCGGATGCCCCCCGGACATGTTGAGTGCTTGGTGTGACCCGTCGCCGCTTGTGCCTAGAGGTTGGTTCGCCTCCCCCGGTGGAGCGGCGGTTCGATGCGAGATGAGCGCTTTTTCTGCGCCGGGCGATCGCACCGGTTCAAGCCTGGGGCGGCAATTGCCGATACTCGATTAGCCGCCGGCCGGAACTAGAACAACACCATGCGCCATAGAAGGCTTTTCGCCGCTTCAGCAGTCACCGCCCTCGTGGCGGCGTTCGCCCCCGCTGCTTCCGGTGACATCGTCCAGCAGCCTCGGCTCGCCGCTGCCGACTGGGAAGCACCGGTCGTCGTCACCGAAAGCATCGATGCCGTCGGCAGCATCCAGGGTTTGTACGACGAGGATCCCACCGGTCTCATCCCCAAGACCCCGTTTGTGCAGCGCTACTCGCTCGATCAGGACCACTGGGAGGTGTGGCGGTGCGGCAGTGTCTCCACGTCGATGACCAGCATCCTCAACACCCTCGAGGGGGCCACCGTCGACTACTTCGATGATCTATCCGGCGGGGTATACGAGCCGGTGTTCGTCGCCGGCGGCACCATCGCCGGTGACGAGAGCTGTCTCAACGGGTTCATCAACGGCACCTACACGCCGATCGGCAGCCCGGAGGGGCTGTTGATCGTCAACACCGTCACCGGAAGTGCCGGGTATTCGTCGCCGGGCACGATCTGCATCAGCAGCGACCCGGACTGTGGATGGATCGGCTCGACATTCCCCGGGAACCGTCGCTACACGGTGCTGGGGGAGCCGGTGCTGGCGTTCGATTCGGTGATCGCCCATGAGCTGGGCCATGCGTTGCAGTGGCCGCACTCGAACTCGGGTGGCGGTGACGAATACGACAACCCGCTTGATGTGATGAGCGGTAACCTCGACACAAACGGTTGGACCGAGCGGGACCCGTACGCCACGCTGTCGTACAACAGGTTCCAGTCGGGCTGGGTCGATGCGTCCGATGTGGTGGTGGCCAGCGGTGGTATCCAGACGGTGACGCTGCGGCCCCATGATGTAGCGGGGACGCAGCTGTTCGCCATCACGACTGCGCAGCAGGGCCGCTTCTATGTGTTCGGCGCTCGCATCACCGACACGTATGACCCGATCCCGTCGGCGTGGCAGGGCGTTGCGGTGTACGAGGTAGATCATTACTGCTCCGATGTGGCGTTCGGTGGTGGGATTTGCCCCGGCATCTTCCGGGACCAGACCCAGCAGCCGCCGAGTCCCGATGGGGTCGGCCATGTGCTGCAGGTGGGGGAGAGCATCGAGCTGGAGGGCATCACCGTCACAGTGACCGGGGCGACCACTTCTGGATACACAATCACCGCCGACGGCGGTAGTGCCGCCGCCCCGGATGCGCCGGGCACACCGACGGCGAATGCGGGCGATGGCGAGGCGACTCTCAGCTGGACGGTTGCGGGCGATGGCGGTTCACCGCTGCTCGGCTACCAGGTCGAGGTGGAGAACGGCGATGTAGGCGGCAGCACCTTCACCGGTGTTGGGGTAACGACATCGACGACGGTGACGGGCCTCAGCAACGGCACGACGTATCGGGCCAGGGTGCGGGCGAGCAATGCCGAAGGGGACGGAACCTGGTCGGGATGGTCCTCGGACTTCACCCCGGCGACGGTTCCGGGCGTGCCGGGCACCCCGACGGCGACTGCAGGGGACGGCTGGATAGGTGTTTCGTGGACGGCGCCCGGCAGCGACGGGGGAGCGTCGATCACCAACTACGAGTTGCAGGTCAACGACGTGACCTCAGGCAGCGACGCGTATGTCGATGCGGGCCCGGTGCTCAGCAAGAGCGTGATTGGGCTGCCGAATGGACATGCATATCGCATCCGGGTGCGGGCCGAGAGCGGATCGGGTACCGGGGTGTGGTCTTCGTGGTCGGCCTCGGTGACGCCGCTGGGGACTTTGGCCCCGCCGGATACGTTCCTCGACGACGACGATTCGGTGTTTGAGGCCTCTATTGAGTGGCTGGCGGCGGAGGGGGTGACGAGGGGCTGTAATCCGCCGGT